>SXGU01075658.1_pt1 | contig 68140 bp, 55 predicted proteins | sample 3174531 | NCBI WGS metagenome assembly SXGU01 (sample SAMN11356863, study PRJNA531348) | freshwater metagenome | isolation source: freshwater sample F1-140 | place: China: Fuxian Lake, Yuxi | collected 2017-12-25 | reverse complement strand
CGTTCACGTCGCCAACTGCCACGGAACTGGGATTGGTGCTGTAGTAGAAGTTCTGCTGCGTGGCGAAGGTGGGCGTGGTCTCGCCCGTCGTGGTCGTGTTCAGCAGCACCGACACCGACACCTCCACCAAATCGAATTGCGCTAGGGCGAGGTCGAGCAACCCGTCCCCGTTCACGTCGCCTAACGCCACGGAAACGGGCATGTTGTCGACGTAGAAGTTCTGCTGCGTGGCGAAGGTGGGCGTGGTCTCGCCCGTCGTGGTCGTGTTCAGCAGCACCGACACCGTCTCCGAATCGGAGTTCGCGGTGACGAGGTCGGGCAACCCGTCGCCGTTCACGTCGCCCAACGCCACGGAATAGATACTATTTGTGAGCCTGAAGCTCATGGTGCCGAAGCCGACCACGCCGGACGTGGTCGTGTTCAGCAGCACCGAAACCCGGTAGTCACCATCGTGCGAGACGGCGAGGTCGAGAAGCCCATCCCCGTTCACGTCGCCCAACGCCACGGAAGTGGGATCGCTGAAGGTGTCGAATTCCTGCTGGGTGGCGAAGGTGGGCGTGGTCGCGCCCGTCGTGGTCGTGTTCAGCAGCACCGACACCGAGGCCGAATCGTAGTTCGCGGTGACGATGTCGAGCAACCCGTCCCCGTTCACGTCGCCTAACGCCACGGAACTGGGATAGTCGGCGGTGTTGAAGTTCTGCTGCGTGGCGAAGGCGGGCGTGGTCGCGCCCGTCGTGGTCGTGTTCAGCAGCACCGACACCGTGTTCGAACCGGCGTTCGCAACGGCGAGGTCGAGACGCCCGTCCCCGTTCACATCGCCAAACGCCACGGCAACGGGAGTGAGGCCGGCGGCGAAGCACCCAAGGGCCGCGAAGCTGGTCGCGCCCGTCGTCGTCGTGTTCAGCAGCACCGTCACCGAGTCTACAGCGAAGTTCGCGACAGCGAGGTCGAGACGCCCGTCCCCGTTCACGTCGCCCCACGCCACGGAAGAGGAACCGGAGCCGGTGGCGAAAGACGCTGGGGTGGCGAAGGGGGCCTGTTGCAGCGGGTTCGACAGGTTGACGCCAAACGTCCGATTCGATTGCACGGTCGTGTTGCCGATGATGGGCACGCGGATGACCGCGGTGGTCTCGTTGGCGGAGAACGTCATCGTCCCATCGGTCGCCTGGTAATCGACCCCCGCCACAGCAGTCCCATCCACCGTGCCGAAATCCACCTGGGTCGCCGATTCGAGGTCACCCGCGTCGCCCGCGCGGGTCACCACGAACATCATGAACGACGTCCCGCTGTTCCCTTCCGTGAATGGCACCGGGTCGGCAATCGACAGCGTCACCGTTGGGACCACGCGATCCTCCAGTGACTCCAACCCCAGCCTGGCCCGCGGACGCGTGCGTCCCGAAGCCGCCACTAGATCAATCGGCTTGCCGAACTTGGAACCCCGATGTGGTCTGCGCATAGGAAAATCCGTGGCTGCGTCACCGGTCGTAAAAACGAACCGGGGACTGCAATGAAGAGGGACTTGTAAAGTGGGGGTGTTGCAGTGGGGTGCAAATCAATTGTTAAGCCGTCTCGAGCGTCCAATGATGTGCACCGACTTGTCCCCTCGGGTGAGTATGCAGAGGTGGTTCTGGACGAGACAAAACTCCAACTGCTAATATAAACATATCAGTTTGAGAACAAGAGTAAACCCGTAATTTGGCGGATCTGGTGACTTTGAGGCGATGGGCGCCGGATGGGCGCCGCGAAACCGGCCCAGTCGGGTCATGCGGTACCGTGGTGACGCCGCCGGACCACACTGGACGCCCCGTCCATTTGCTCAATGAACGGGACACGATCAAGGAACTGCTCAGATCGCGACGATTCACGGCTCACAATTCCATTGTCGAGGAACGGCTCGCAATGCCCTTGTCGAGGAGTTGAGATCATGACGAAGACTCTGGTTGACCGGCGCCAGGTTTTGCGGGCCAGCGCGATCGGCGGCCTGGGCCTGGCCACCCCCGGTCTGGTCACGGCCCGGATGGATCCCAAACGCCCTCTGGGGAGCGGCGCGGCCGAGAAGTCGTGCATCTTGGTCTGGCTTTGCGGTGGGCCGAGCCACCTCGACACCTGGGATCTGAAGCCCGATGCGCCCGAGGGAATCCGCGGCCCGTACAAGCCCGCCGCTACCGCCGTCCCCGGTTTGCACCTCTCCGAGTTGCATACACGCATGGCCCCGCTGGCGAAGCACTTCGCCGTCATCCGGTCGATGAAGCACGTTGGCAACATCAGCAACCACTTCGACGCCATGCACCACTGCCTGACCGGGCAGGCGGGCGCCCCGGACGACGCGCCTTACATCGGCTCCGTCTTGTCCCACGTCCGACCCAGCAAGCGGAACATCGCGAGCTACTTCTGGCTGATGAACCCCGGGCGGGCGAGCGTCTTCATCTCCGCGTTCATGGCGACCGGCGGATTCCTCGGTCTTCGGCATGCACCCATGTTCGTCGGGGATCAGAACAACCATCCGGCGATGCCGAACTACCGCGGCGCAAACGACCTGTTCGCCCCGTCCGACTCCGCACGCATGGGGGACCGTCGGCAACTGCTCGCCGGGCTGGACGCGGCGAAGAGCGAAAGCAACCGTGTTCGACTCGAACAAGAGTGGCGCGAACTTCACCAACGTGCCTTCGATCTGGCCACCGGCCCCGGCGGGCGGCAGGTGTTCGAGTTGGACCGCGAACCTGTAAAGGTGCGCGACACGTACGGCCGGCACCCCCTCGGCCAGAATCTGCTCCTGGCCCGCCGACTTGTCGAGGCCGGCGCTGGCTGCGTCACGGTCAGCGGCTGGGTGGGGCCTTCACCCGATCGCGACGGCGGAGCCTCCGGCATTTCAAGTTGGGACATGCACGGCGGCCACATGGGCATGGGTAACGCCTTCGGTTCCGGATCCTATGGTATGAGCTGGTGTCTGCCACGACTCGACGAGGCGCTTGCCTCGCTGATCAGCGACCTGAACGACCGCGGCCTACTGGAACGTACTCTTGTGGTGGTGGTCGGGGAGTTCGGGCGGTCGCCAAAGATCCAGACACAGGGTCAGCCCGGACGGGTCCACTGGCCTGATTGCTACTCGGCGATTCTAGCCGGTGGCGGTATTCGCGGCGGCGCGGTGTACGGCGCGTCTGACAAGATCGGGGCATACCCCAAAGACAAGCCGGTGCGCCCTCAGGATCTCGGCGCCACGATCTACCACGCGCTCGACGTGCCGCTTGACGCACGCCTGAGCAGGGACGGTGCCGTCCCACGGCCCATCACCACCGGCGAGCCGATCAGGGAACTGTTCGGCTGAGTTCACTGACCGAGACCTCGGCCCCAAACAGAGACGGTAGCGCGCCTCATCCCGCCGGGTTCTCGGCGTGATCCGGGTCGATTCGCTCGGGCTGGTCTGCGCGAAGTCGGTGCCATTGGCTGCTGCGCGAGACTCAACTCTCCGCGACGACCGGGTTCCGCAGCGTACCGATGCCCTCGATCTCCACCTCAGCCACATCCCCAGCCTTCAACAGAATCGGCGGCTTCCGTGCGATGCCAACACCCGGAGGCGTGCCCGTGAAGATCAAGTCGCCAGGTTCCAGCGTGATGACCTGTGACAGGAACCACAGCAAGTGCGGCACACCGAAAATGAACTCTTTCGTGTTCGAGTTCTGCAACGTCGTGCCGTTCAGACGCAGTTGAATCTGGAGCTTGTGCGGGTCGGTCAGCTCGTCGGACGTCACCAACACCGGGCCGGTCGGCGCGAACGTGTCGAACGTCTTGCCGATGATCCATTGCTTTTCCTCGCCACGGAACTGCCAGTCGCGCGCCGACACGTCGTGACCCACCGTGTACCCGCCGACATAGTCGAACGCCGCCGGTGTGTTCGGGATGTGCTTCCCGCGCTTGCCGATGACGATCACCAACTCGGCTTCGTAATCGACCTTCTGGGCGACCTTCGGGAGAATGATCGGGTCGCCGTGCGCGATCAGCGTGTTCGGGAACTTGCCGAACACCACTGGTTCCAGCGGGATTGCCTTCCCGCCTTCAATGGCGTGGTCGCGGTAGTTCAGACCGATGCACAGAATCTTGCCCGGGTTCGGCACGGGCGAAAGTACCTTCACCGCGTTGGCCGCGTACTTCACCGCGTTCTTGCTCGACGCAACTTCGGCCGCAACCTTGCGGATCGCGGATGACGCGGCGAGCAGCGCTTTCATGCACGTCGGCAAGCCGGGGTCGGTCGCGTGCAAGTCGATGTAGCCGTCGGCAACGGCGAGCGCGGCCCGCGGGCCGTTGGGGGTCTGGATCGTGGCGAGTTTCATGTCGGTGCTCTTGGTGAGGGATTGGAGTATTGAATGAAGCGGTACGCGAGATGACGAGTTGTGTTGGCGAACGCCGCGAAAAAGTTGCACAGAGTCGCACGATAAACGCAGAAGAAAGCCACGACCAGTGAGAACAAAAACTGCGTTAGAAGGTCGGCAATTGGTTGCTTTCAGCCCCGGAGGGGTGTGAGAGGTTAGCCCAGGGTGCAACGAGTCTTCGAGCAAACCCTGGGTGACCGAGAACGGAACACCCGCGGGCGGTGCGCTCGCCCAACGCGCCCATGGTTTGCGAGCTTCGTTCGCCGCACCCTGGGCTAACATTTACCGCCCTCTCCGAGAGCTAAATACGAGTCCGCTACTTCTCCCCCTGAGGCTTGCCGATTTTCTTGCGCAGGTAGTCGAGCGCGTTCAGGCGGTATGGGTCGAGCGTCGGGTCATCGAAATCCAGCCCCTCGGTGCTGTCGTAGGGGCGCAGTGCGTGCAGGTCGGCCCAGCGTCGCAGTTCCATCGACTTGTCTTTCGTGACTGGCACTTCCAGGCCTTCGTCCGGCTTCAGTCCCCATTCGTCGTTCGGCCCACTGTCGGGCTTCCGCTGACGCGACTTCCCGTTCGGGCGGAACGATTCGCCGACTGTCACCTTGAACTGCAACCCGCCGAACCCGGCGTCGATGATGTTCTGGATCGACGCGCGGCCCACCGTGCGCTGACCCATCAACACGCACCGCTCGTTGTCGCGCAGCGCCGCCGCGATCAGTTCGCCGCCACCGGTAGTTTCTTGGCCGACCAGCACCACCATCGGGTACGTGGTGTATCGCGTCAGGTTGGGAAAGGCGTTGCGGATCTCTGCCTGGCTCCCGGCCAACTGCGGGTTGCGGTACTTCATCTGCGCGAGCATCACGTTTTCGCGGAGGAACATGCCGGCGATCCGCACGCCCGGATCGACGTACCCGCCGGGGCACCATCGCAGATCCAGAACAAGCGCGCGGCATCCGCGCCGGTCCAGGTCCGCGAGCATTTCACCGACCTTCGTATCGAGTGCGGTTTCGACCGCGCCGAGCCTGATGTAGCCGATCTTGTAGGTACGATCGAGCAGGCAGTCCCATTTGTCTTCGTTGGTCCGCGTTACGCCGAACGCGCTCGCGGGCGTGTACGGCCCGCCCTTGATCTTCACCGTGAACGTCTTCGTGCCGTCTCGCTTGAAACCAAGTGTGCGCTCCGGCACGATGGGCAACCCGGTCTGAGGGTCGAACATCGCCGGCGGGAACGCGAATTGCCCGAACAGTTTGTTCGCGTTCTCCCCCGTGATCTCGGTGCCGTTCAGGTGCGTGATGACGTCGTCGGGCTTGATCCCGGCTTTCTGTGCGTGACTCTCGGGAATGACACGCTTGATACGCCACAGCGACCCGGCCGGGGCGGGCACCGCCTCCGGGCGCGGGACCGGTTCGAGCCAACCGGACTGCGCGTAATGACCCAGTGCGGTCTTGTATTCCACCTGATAGATGATCCACGGGTTCCCGGTCACGCCCTCCAGTTCGATCCCGATGCCAAAGTCCATATCGATGGACGCGAACGTGTTCGCACGCGGACTCACCAGTTGGCACGCCGGCTCAGTCGCGTGCTTGTAACCGTTGACGGCGGCGAACAGCGCCCGCGGGCCGCGCAACGCCGGTTGATCCGCCAACAGGAGACGCACGTCAATGAGCACGTTGAGGAGATCTTGCCCGCCGCCCGCAGTGCGGACCGCCTGCGTCACGCGGTCCGGCACCACCAACCCGCACTCGTCGTAAAGTCCCTTGATTGCCGCTTCGATCAGTTCCTTCATTTCAACGGGCTTCGTGTATCGCAGCGCGAGCTGGTCGCCGACGTTGTAGACGATGCGCGCGAACTCCTGCGACTTGAAGCGGTCAGCCTTCGGTGCCGGAACCGGCGGCTGCGCGGGCACCGGCGCCGACGGCGCGAGCAACACGAACCCCAGCGCGGCGCTTCCCAACATGTCGGCGCTCCATTCGACAGACGAACCCTTCGGGTTCGTCGCTAAACATAGAACTCTGGTTGTTCGTCGCTCGGAACTCTGGCTTCTGTTCTCTGTCCTCGGCACACTGCTACTCGAGTTTCCCCTCTTTCCTACTCCACCACAAGGCGCCATTCGTAACAAGAGACGACCCAACCTCGCAGGACGAACCATGAACCCAGAACTCCCCGAAGCCGTTTGGCTCGTGCGGCATGCGGAGACGGCCGCGCCCACGATGTTCCACGGGGCGGAGTCCGACATCGAACTCGGCGTACACGGCCACCGGCAAGCGGTCGCTGCGGTCGAGTGGTTCGCCCCGTTCGCTCCAACGGTCGTCGTTTCGTCGGCCATGCAGCGTGCCGCACAGACCGCGGCGCCAATCGCCGCGGCGCTCGGAGTGCCGCACCTGCTCGAACCGCAACTCCACGAGCGATTCGTCGGTCCGCTTACCCGCATGCCGCGAGAAGGCGCCGATCACATCTGGGAAGAAACGACGCGGCACTGGGTCGCGGGGAACACCGCGTATGCTTACCCCGGGATGGAATCGTTCGACGAACTGCGCGACCGCACACTGCCGGCGTTCAACCGTGTAGTCGCGGCACACCCCAGCGGGCGCGTTGTGATTGTATGTCACGGGGTCGTATGCAAGGTATTGCTGCTCTCGCTGCTCCGCGGCTACAGTTCGGCGAACTGGGCCACCATCGGCCGCGTCGTGAACCTCGCCGTCAGCGAACTCGTCCCCGATGGCGAATTCTGGGCCGCGCGGCGACTGCTGATTGTCCCGCCACCGGTCGCCGCGATCAACGCGGTCTTCGAGGAACCGGGGGTGAAAAAGACGGAAGCGTAGGTGGCGAGCGGCTGTCGGCTCTTCGCGTTCCGTTCTTCAACTTGGATATTTGGAACTTGGAACCTGGAACGCCCGAAGGGTGCAATTGTGCGGTTCGTATGAAGTGCCCTCCGCGGCGCGGCCGATACCTGTGTCGGGCGGGAGTTCGGCCGAGGGAGTTGAAGAGATGACGACAGAAGACGTGCTGTCCCCGGTCAACGAGACCGAAGCGCTACGGCAACAGTTACTCCAGGCCCAGCGGCTCACGAGCGTCGGCGAACTTGCGTCGAGCATCGCTCACGAGTTCAACAACATTCTCACCACAATCCTCAACTCCGCGAAACTCGGTGGTCGCAACCAGGATCCCGCAGAGAAGCAACTCGCGTTCGAGCGCATCATGAAGGCCGGGCAACGGGCCGCCGCCATCGCCAGCGGAATGCTTGGGTTCGCCCGCAAGAGCGCGACGCTCCGCCAGCACTGCGATATCGTACGGTTGGTTGAAGAGGTGCTGATTCTGACGGAGAAAGACTTGGCGAAGAACCGCGTTCATGTGGAGACAAAGTTCCACGCGCGCCCGGTCGCATGGGTGGTATCGGGACAGATCGAGCAGATTCTCGTGAACCTGGTTCTGAACGCGCGCCAGGCAATGCCCAACGGCGGTCGGTTGAAGATCGAGGTGCGCGACAACGTGGACACCGAGACAGCCGAGATCAAGGTATCCGACACCGGTCTCGGGATCGCACCGGACCAGCTGCGTCAAATCTTCGAGCCGTTCTTCACCACGAAGAAGCCCGATGAGTACGGTCGCGGCGGAACAGGGTTGGGTTTGAGCGTGTGCCGCCAGATCATTGAACAGCACCACGGGCGCATTCGCGTCGAGAGCGTGGTCGGCAAGGGATCGACGTTCACCGTCAAGCTGCCGAAGCGGTTGACCGACGACCCGGCCTAAGCCGAGTCAGGTGGTGCTGGTTTTAGCTCTCCGAGGGCTAAAACCAATACAGCCGCACTCCTCAACTCTGCCTGTTACTCGCCGCCGACCTTCACGACGTGAACGAGAGCTTTCTCGGCGGGCACGTTCTCCGGCCAGTGGTAAACGACGCGAGCGCCCGGTTGCGTGGCCAGAGCCTTCGCCTCAGGGAGCACGGGCAAGCGCGAATGCGGGGTCGCGGACGTGTTCTCCAACACGATGTACGTCGCGCGCGAAACGCGCGGGTTGTAATCACTCGGCCGGTACAGTGTGCGTCCCGCGTACCACGCGGCCCAGCAGAACGGATCGACGATCGCCTCGTCGGATTTCATGTTGGTCGCGAGCCACTTCCCGGCGTGCTTGTGGCCCTCGCGGTTCGGGTGCATCGGCTTGAGGGCGAATGGCAGCGATGCGGCGACGAGCATTACAAGTAGGCTCGCAGCGGTGACGCGCACTCCAAGCCGCTCCACCCGCGGCAATATCTGCCCTATTGCAGCGGCGAGCAGCGGAAGCCCGGCTGCGGCGAACTGGCACGCGAGCAATGTGAGCAACAGCGTGTGCCGTTCGGACACATACCCGACACGAGCCGCGAGGTACAGCAATAGCGCGAGGTTGCACACCGCGACCGCCACCAGCACCCACAACCCAGTCTCGTTTCCGAACCGGCGGCGCAACGCCAGACTCGCGAACAGCGCCAGCGGCCACACGACGTAGTTCGCGCCCTTGCTCACCTCTTTCCCCACCGCCTTCACGCCCCACACTGTTTGCGACTTACCCACGTCGCGGTCGTCGTTCCACCACGCCGCGAAGAGCGGTCCGGACGGGGCCGCGGCGATCGCCGTATTTCCGTCGTGGACGATCGGGCGCGGCGGGGCGAACGGGTTCTGGAGTTCCTGCCCCGACGGCTTGTTCGTGAGCTTCCCAATCAGCGCCATATACGGCACCGCGATGAGGCCGACGCCGACCAGGAGTGCCGCGCAGCGGCCCAACGCGAGGTCGCGCGGCCAGCGCCGGGTCAGGCCCATCCAGAGCGCTATCGCGCCCGGTCCGGCGGCGATCACCAACCCTTCGGGGCGCACAAGGTATGCTCCACCGATTGCGAGACCGCAGAGCAGGAAACTACTGATGCGAGGAACCGTCACGGCCCGCACTGCCAGCGCGACCGCAACGGCCGATGCGAGCAAGTACACGCCTTCCGTGAGTCCGTCACTGGTGATCCGTGCGGGAACAGGTAACACTTGGAAGAGCAGGGCGGCGGCGAACCCGACGTTCTGGCTGAACAACATCCGTCCGATCAGGTAAGTTGGGATTACGAGCAGGATCGCGGCGAGGACGTTGGCAATCTGTGCCGCGAGCAAGGCGCGATCCGCGATCGGCGCATCCGACACGAGGCCCAACACCTTGTAAACCGCCCAGATGGCGAGTGGGTAGCCGGGCGGGTGTTCCGAGGCGCGGATGTGGTCGATGGTGTTTTTCGAGCGTCCGTCTTCGTTCGGCGGAGCGGCCGACGGCGTTTCGAAACACAGCGCCTGGCGCGCGAACCCGAGGCTGTCGCGGGCGGTCAGAGCGGTGTGCGAAACGAGCCAGCCATGGACCGCGACCGCGACGATGACCAGCGCGGCCAGGCGCAGATAGTCCGGGCCGAACAGCGACCGCTTCGGTTCGACTTCTTCGAGACGCCCGCCGACAGAGGCACTCATACCGCTCCGCTCCGTGGTTAAGAGGGCGCGCCGCGCGCCGGCGGACGATAGGCGAACTGCGCCGGCCCGTCAAGCCGGAGCGTGACGACGAAGGGTCTCCCGATGCTCCAGATCACCGATACCATCGCCATCGCCGACGAAGAGTTGGAGTGGAGTTTCGCTCGCTCCGGTGGTCCGGGCGGTCAGAACGTGAACAAGGTCGCGTCGAAAGCGGTGTTGCGGTGGACGGCCGCGACCACCGTCGCCGCGATTCCGATGACCGCACGTGCGCGAATGCCGGTGTTGTTCCCGAGTCGGTTCACGACCGCGGGCGACGTGGTGATTTCATCCCAGAGATACCGCGACCAGGAGCGGAACAAGGAAGACTGTTTGGTGAAACTGGCAGATATGGTGCGCGCTTCGCTGATCGAACCCGTCGTGCGGAAGAAACCGAAGGTGTCGAAGGGCGCGAAGAAACGCCGCGTAGCCGACAAGCGCCGCAACTCGGACAAGAAGCAGTCTCGCCGCGTCGGCGGAGACGATTGAGGGCATAAGCCCCTGCTACTCCTCGACGTGAACGGTAACGTCGAGGAGTAGCAGGGGCTTATGCCCTCAATTGCCCTGACCTGTTACTGATCCTTGAGTTCCATGTCGAGTTGGCTAGCGATTCCACGGACAATAGGTGCGCTCGGCTTACGCGGTTGTTGGTAGCCCCACATCGTCTGGAGCATCTCGAAACCCATCAGCGCACCAGCTAACACGAAGAGTAATGCCGGGGCCAGGAACAAGACGGGAACAATGCCCCACGGTTTGGTCGCTGCGAAGTCAGCGTCGTCCTCGTCTGAACGACTTCGCTTCGTGCCCTTCGCGCCCTTCAGCGCCTTCGACACCGACTCGTCGTCCTCCGCCGCTGAGTCGTCAGCCAGATCGACGTCTACATCGTCGTCTCCTGCCGGTGCTGCTTTCTTCTTGCCCTTGAGGTCCTTCGGTTTGGCCTTCGACTTTGCCGGTCCTTCCTCTTCGTCATCGAGCAGTACAACCTCGCTGCCAGATTCCTCGCTCGACACGTCACTGTCGTCCATCTGAAGTTCAAAGTCTTCATTCGATCCGTCTGTGTCCGATTCCAGCGCGACCGCCTCGGACGCGGACTCGTCCGGCATTGCTGGGATCTCGAAGTCGGTCTCGAAGATGTCGCCCTTGTCTTCCGAATCTTCCAGCACGTCCTGCTCGAGGGCGGCCTGTTCGAGCGAGCCGCCAGAGTCGTCGAGTGTCAACTCAAACTCGCTGTCCGAGTCCGAATCGAGAACCTGTTTTCCAGACTTCGGTGCACCGAGGTTGGTACCCGACGCGACCGCGGACGAGTCGAGCGACAGCTCAAAGTCCACATCGGACGCAGTACTGTCGTTCTGTTCCTTCTGCGACTTGTCGTTGGCTTTTTTCTCTGTCTTGCCCTTTTCGAGCGAGATGCCGCTGTCGGCAGGTACGCTGAGGTTGATGCCACTGTTGCTGGCGCGTTTGGCGCTGCTGCCGGCCTTGTCTTTCGGGAGGCTGCCGAGAGCGACCTCGTCACTCTCAGGGTTCATCTGGAGGTCGAAGTCGTCGCTATCCGCATCGAGGCTCAGTTCAAACTCGCTGCTGCTGTCGATCAATTCCGGGTCCGTCGGCGTGTTTCCCTTGCCCGTGCCCTTCCCCGCGTCCAGTTTGCCGGACGAGCCGGAACTCTTGGGTGCCGACAACTTGGCCGAACTGCCGCCCTTGATGACCACGCTGCCGGGACCGCTGAAGTCCAGCGCGATCTCCTCGGTTAGAATCGCGGACTCGTCGTTTTCGCGGTTCTTCGCCGTTGCGTCATTGAGGCGCAGCACGTCACTATCAGAACTGCCCGACATGCCCTTGTTTAGCGGCTTGATCTTCGCGGTCAGTTTGCCCGGTGTCTTCGGTGGTTGTGGTTGCGGCTTCGGCTCTTCGGCGAGCGAGAACACGTCGTCATCAGTGCTGCCGAAGTCGATCGGTTCGTCCGCGGGTAGCGGTTCCTTGAGGGTGTCGTCGATGGTCTTCACTTTGAAGTCGTCGGAGTCGGGTGGTACGAGTTCGTCCCTCGGCACCCTCGGCTGCCCATCCTCGCTGGCTATGCCGAGTTCGCGCCCGAGTTCGTCGATGGCGGTGACCTTGAACCGGATGGTGGCACCATCGCGGACCTGGCTGAGTATTCTGAATGCGGGGTCGGTCTTGAGCCGCTTCTTCATCTCCTCCGGGGAGATGCCGAGTCGTTGGGCGGCTTCCTCGAGCGTGATCAACTGCTGCGCCATGGGAAACCCGTCGCGGCATGAGGGGGTTCGGGGGCACCGACCAAAAGGGCGGTGCATTAGTAATGATTGTAAACCGCGTGCCAACAGACACAAGTGCTGATCTTGGTTCGTGATGGCATCTCGCGCGGCGCCCGTTGTGCAGGCGGTACAATCGCGCTGCGCCAGACGGCACACTCGCACCAGGCGGTGTCCTCAGGCGCGGGGTACCGGAGGTGCGGGAAACAATAAGCGAATGAGATTCCAGAACGGGCCACGTAGTCCGGCGCGAGAATCGCGTTATTCGTTCGGGCCGAAGGTCGCGAGTTGATCCAGGTTGTCCCAGTCTGGGACGCGGATCGTTCCGAGCGGCTTGGTCGTATCGATCTTGTGAACGACGTATCGACCGGAACGAAACACGACCGGCTGGTTCCACGGGAACTTCTGGCGCTCGTTCTCGGGTAGCCACACGGGGAGCGGGTCGCCATCGCGCCACGAACGCGGTTGATACGGCGCAGTCCGGTCCCAATTGGTGCGGAGCAGGTCGCTGACCACGTATTTCTGCCGGCTCGTGCGAACCGCATCCGCGATTTGCTCGCGTTTCGATCTCTCACCTGGTGGAAGCGTTCCAGGCTCCTTGATGCCGAACACGGTGCCATAGTGCATGTACCGCGTGGCTGGGTCCACGTCGAGCATCAAGTAAAGCGGGTGCGTGCTGTCGTGCCAGCAGTTGAGTTCGCCCGGTCCAATGCCCGGTTCGACCTTACGCAGGAAGTCCGCGACCGCGTTGAGTTCGCGCCACTGTGTGCCGCAATGGATGTCGGTATACTGGCCGAGTTTGTCGCGGAGTTCCGGCGAACCGCCTTCGCGCCACGCGCGCGGCCACAACTTCACGATGTTCATGTCCGCGAGCGGGTGTTTCTCGAATTGCACGCGCGGGTTGGCCGGGTCGAGGTCGCGGATCGCGGGCGCGACCGCCGGGTAAGTCTCCGCTACGTTCACCAGGACACCAACCACGACGAACCACGCGAGATACGCGAACCCGAAACACCACCGGTGCGTCGCGACAACCGCGAAACCGAGAAACAATAGCGGGACATGAACGTAGTCGAACGCCTTCTGAAGTAGGACCGCCTGCGCCAGCCACCCCAGATAGAGCGCGGCCAGCAGCGCACGTGTGGAGGCGACCCGTTCGCTGTCGGCAGGCAAATACCACCACTCCGGGCGGGGCACCTTCGCCGGGTCACCGGGTGTGCGCGACCACACGCGCGCTTCCCACAGCGCGAGAATCGCGAGCGGGATTGCGGCGTACTGGACGAGACCCCACGGGCGCTGGCACGTGAAGACAATCCCAAACCGGCCGCTGACCGAACCGGAGTCGGAGAGGTACGCGGGGTTCCAGTTGAGGAACACGTCGAGGAAGTGCGGCCACGCACCGCTCGCGACGAGCCACACAACACCCGACGCCCCTGCGATCAACCCACCGGTGACCAGCATCGCGAGGTCGCCCACGACTTTCCTTCGCGGTTCGCGGCGGCCGAGGAACACCGCCGACACCGCCCACACCGCGAACGCCGGGAAGATGACGTGCGGCTTCAGCCACACCGCGACGCCCCAGAGGAACCCTTCGAGGAGGGCGGGGGGGGTAGGTTGTTCCGACACCACACGCTTCAGGCGTAACCGGGCCGCAACCGCCGCGGGGAGCAGCATCCACGGGTCGCGCTGGATGTGGCTGAACTCGGACGTGAACGGGTAGAACAGCGAGACTGAGGCGACGAGCCACGCGACCGATTGCGCTGTGCCACCGCACCGCCGCACCCACCCACAGAGCACCGCGACCGATACGCCGATCACACACATATCGACGGCGCGGAGTGCCTCGTAGTTCCAGCCGAAGACCGCCTTGAACGCGGTCATCGCCCACACGAAACCGGGCAGGTTGGTATCGAAGATGTCGCGGTAGTGGACCCCTCCGTTGAGGACGTTGCGCGCCGCCATCTGATACAGCGTGACGTCGCACCACGGCGGCATCGCGAGGAACAGCGGCACGCCCGAGAGCAGCGCGGCACCGGCCACGACCCAGCCTGAGGTCGCCGATCGCCACAGCCGGAACCCGGTATTGCTTGCGAGGGTGTGCGGTGGTCCGTTCACGTCGAATGATATACAGTGGAACGCTCGCCCCGGAAGACGTGAGCGGTTCGCGAGAGAGACTATTGCCGGAATTCCCACAAAGTCGTTGCAACCGATACAGGTGGCGTATAGCATTTGTTTTTGGGAAAGTAGTCCCGTATCGCCCGGTGCTCGGAAGGACGAGCCAACTCATCTCACCAACCACCGGCGTATCGTTCCACCAAACCCATTTTCCGCGATTCTCGATGCTTGCATGGTCGGGGGGGGCTCCAGTACGGAGACTCGGCTGAGACCATCCTCGAAGGAGCGACACGATGAACACCAACCGAGTGTTGACGTCCGGATTGCTGGACGCGCTGACGAGTAGCCCGCTCGGCCAACTCCGCCTGCTGCGCGTGATCGAGAACGAAACCGAGGTGGTCATCATCGGCCTGGTGTCGAGCTACTATCTGAAGCAGATGGCGCAGGAAACCATCCGCAACGCGGTGGGTGAGCGGACGCTCGTGAATCAAGTCGAAGTCAGTGCAAGTGAAGAGGCCTGAAGCCGTACGTAGAGAACGCATCGTGCCCGCGGCGCCCTTGTGGAGGGCGCCGCGGGCACGGTTGTTTTTCGAGATTGAACGCCTTTGCTCGCCCACTCGAGAGACGAACCAAGTCAGTCCACGTAGACGAACTCATTCGAGCATAGCAGCGCCTGGCAGAAGTCCGCGAACGCACGTGCCAGGGCCGGTTCGCCCTTGCCGTAGGTCTCAGCGTGTCGGCCAACAAACGCTGCTGCCCGGTCCTTCTCCTGCACCGTCGGCTTGCGGCCGAATGTCGTGCGGTACGCGGCCTCGACAGCCGCGGGCAGTTCCACCGCTGCCGAGGGTCGCACCCGCTTCGCCAGCAGTTCAGCCTGTTTGCGCACGAACGGTGAGTTCATCAGCGCGAGTGCCTGTGTCGGCACGGTCGTGACCTGACGTTCGCCGATGCTCTGGATCGCTTCCGGGGAATCGAAGATTTGGAGGATCGGCACCGGCCGGCTTCGCTTCACGGTCAGGTACACGCTGCGCCGCGAACTTGCCTCGTCCAGTGTCCCCGCGCCGTACATTGTCGTGTCAAGTGCGCCACCGGCGGCAAGTAGGGAGTCCCGGACCGCCTCCGCTTCGATGCGCTGTGGCGGGCGGCGCCACCACAGTTTGTTGTCGGGGTCGGCCGCGCGGCTCGCGGGGATGTCATCGCCTGCCTGTTGGTACACCGCGCTTGTCATGATGAGCTTGTGAATCGGCTTCAGGCGCCAGCCGCAGCGGATCAGTTCGCTCGCGAGGTAGTCGAGCAGCTCGGGGTGTGTTGGGCGGTCACCCTGTGCGCCGAAGTCGTTGGGGGTGGCGACGAGTCCGCGACCCATGTGGTGCTGCCAGAGGCGGTTCACGATCACGCGAGCGAGCAACCGGCCGGCACCCGAGTCGGCGTCGGTCATCCAGTTCGCCAGTGCGATGCGAGGCTCGACCGGGGTCTTCTTGTCCGCGAGGGGTCCGGCCCACCTTGCATCTTTTTCCGGGTTCGACATCAGCACCTTCATGAACCCCGGTGCGGGTTTGCCGTTCTTGCGCGCGGTCTCACCGCGGACCAGGAAGAACACCTCCCCGCCCTGCTGCCCGGTTGCGAACACCGCTTCGAGTTTCGGCTTCGGCTCGGTCGCGCGGTGCGCCAGGATCGGCGCGTAAGTCTTTCGCGACTCCGGCTCCAGCCCGCGGGCCAGCTCAGCGAGTTCCGCACGGTTAACGTCGGTGATCGCACTTTCGCTTTTCTCCAACAGCGCGGCCAGTTGCCGAGCCACGATCGTACGCGGGTCCGGGAAGACCCTTCGAGACACCACCGCTCGCTCGCCGTTCTCGGCCCACCACTCCGCGAACACCTTCGGGAATCGGTCGCGAACGAATGACTGCCACTCCGCGTCCAGCGCCGCCCGAATCACGTCCCACTTGAGCTTTTGTTGCAGGTACATTTCGGGGTTCGCGTCGAGGTTCGCGGTCGTTGAACCGGTCGTCGCGAGAGTGGCGAGCAGCCGGTAATAGTCGTCCTGCGGGATCGGGTCGTATTTGTGATCGTGGCACCGCGCGCAGCCAACCGTCATGCCCAGGAACGCGGAGCCGGTGGTGGACAGCATGTCGTCGAGTTGGTCGTAGCGGATCGGCTCCAACGTCTTCGCGGTCGTCTGTCCGGGGTATGGACCGGCGACCAAAAACCCGGTCGCGGAGACAGCGTTGAAATCGCCCGGCAGGAACTTGTCGCCCGCCAACTGGAGCCGAACGAACTGGTCATACGGCATGTCGGAATTGAGAGCGCGAATGACGAAGTCGCGGTAATGATGCGCGCCCTTGCGATCGCCATCGAACTCGTACCCGCCGCTTTCCGCAAACCGCGCCACGTCGAGCCAGTGCCGCGCCCACCGTTCCCCGTACCGCTCGCTTGCCAGGAGTTTCTCAATCAGTTTCCCCCAGGCATCGGGCGAAGTGTCGTTGACGAAAGCGTCGATCTCAGCCGGTGTCGGTGGCAACCCTGTGAGGTCGAAGTAGGCGCGGCGGATCAGGCGCTCGCGGTCCGTGGACTTGTTCGGCTGAATCTTCTTCGCTTCGAGTTGGGCGAGGATGAACCGATCGACGTGGGTTCGCGCCCAACCAACCGTTTTCACTTCGGGCGGTGTTCCCGCGGTTAGGAGTCGGAACGACCAGAAGTCCCGGCCGGCTTCGAGATCAATCGTACTTTTAGGACGGACCGCGGTGCCGGTGTCCTTCGGCATCGCGGCCCCCGACTGAACCCATTTCGTCAGGTCCGCGATGACGGTAGCGGGGAGTTTGCCCTTCGGCGGCATCTTCGGGTGCGCGTCGGTGTGCTGAACGGCCTTGATCAGCGGGCTGGCGTTCGGCTTTCCGGCGATCACGGCCGGACCGCCTTCGCCACCCTTGAGCAACCCGGCTGCCGTGTCCAACTGCAACCCGCCTTTCGCCTTCTTCTCGGCCACCGAGTGACAGGAGTAGCACTCCTTCACCAACACCGGGCGGACCTTCGTTTCAAAGAAGGCGATACCGGGGTCGTCGGCCGCACCCGCACGCGGAGCGAGCGCGAGCCACGCGAGTCCGGCGACAAGGGCGATCAAGTTTGGGCGCATGAATTGGCACCTGGGGAACGAAAACGACATCGGAACGATGAGCGTAGCGGCGGGGCTGGCGCGGCGGGAATTCTCACCGTCCAGTCTAACCAGTTCGACGCGGGATGGAACCATGACGAGTAACATTCCGGGTTCCAACTGGACGACGGCCGGTGACATCCTACGCTACTCGTTCCCCAGGAGATTCTTACGAACCATGGCGAAGGCAAAGACAAAGAAGAAGCCGGTGATCGACGAAGACGATTTCATACCGGTCGAACCCCTCCCCCCCGAACCCGTAACACCCACCCGCCGAACCGATACCGGTTTGGTGCTCGACATGGAGGGATACGGCAGCGAGGTGGCGAGCGCGCTGATCGTGAACGGGTTGCGGGCGTATCTGTCGGTGGTCAACAAGGGCGTGAACCTGGTTGCGACCAACCGCGCGCACACCGCATTTTCGCCGGTGAAGATTTCGGCGTGCGCCGCGGGCCTGGACATCAAGCGGGACGAGGCCAAGCCCCTGGTCGAGGCGCACGGGGTGCTGGCATTCTTGCTCGACGATGGGGAAGAGCAGACGAACTACTACCTGCCGGTCGCGGAGTATCTGGAGAAAGCCGAGGATCGGGGTGAAAGCGGACTGCGGTTGGACCTGGACACGCACGGAGAGTGGCTCGAGAAGTACGAGGGCCACGCGGGCATCCGCCGGGTGTTCGCACAACTGCTGAGTTGAGGGCAGCGTATTTCACTATCCTCACTCCGTCATGGAGAACCGCTCGCGCCCGCAGTCGGGGTTACCTCGCGCCCTGGATAATCTTCGCGTAGACCGTGCGGGCGGCTTCTATCTGCTCCTGGGCTTGTTCGCGGAGTTTCGCGTTCGGGAATCGGTTGCGCGTACGCAGCACCAACTCGAACTGGTCGATCCACTTCAGGAACGCTCGCGCTTCGTCGGGCGAACGATGCACCACGCCGCCGGCTTCGATGTACACCGGGTTCGTGTGCGCGTTCTGCGCGGCGAGCGCAGTATCGGGCGTACCGGGGCCGTCGGCACGGAAGCACAGCCATCCGCCACGCGCCAATGTGATTTCCTGATCGAGTGTCGCGCTCAACTTGTCTGCGGCGAGTGTCGCGGTCGCGATGACTGTTCCGTTGTGAACCAGCTCGGCTTTCGTGAGCGGGAACGGTGATCGGGCTGTCGCCTTCACGCGAACTTTCGGCTTCTCCCCTACTTTCAGCACCGCACCAGGGCCGCGGTCGTCCACCGTGAGTGCCAGCATCGGAGCGTTTGTCACGAACGACTTGCCCGCTTTCAGCCCGTCGATCCACTCCGAATAGTTCAACGGTCCGCCGGTGTGGACATAGACGCGATCACCGCCCGGCAGGTTGCTCCCGACGCGGTTGAGGAACACGTCCGTGCCTGCTGTCGCGGGGACGCGGAAGCCGCAGTTGAGGAGGCGATACCACACCGCGACCGAACCCGCCCAAGAGTTATTAATGTCGAGGGTGTCGATCTTGCCGAGCGCCACATCGATCGGGAGCGACTTCGCCGCGTAAGGCGTCTTTGACCAGTCTTCGCTTTGCGAGACGTGCGTGTAGTTCACCACGCCCTTTTGCCAGTGCGTGCGGTCCGCGACGTCGCCGTTGGTCGGCGTGTCCCACGGGTTCGTCGTGTCCTTGAAGCCGGTGAACACCGGTTCGACGATCTGCTTCAAGTTCACGAGCGTCATGTGGCCCCAGATGGTGCTGCGAAACTCCTGATTCCAGTACAGGATGTTCTCGCTCGTCGAGAGTGGGTCCGGTCCGCCGCGGAAGAACGGCCGGTCGTACACCACGTCGGCGTCGGAGTTCGCGACCACGAAGTTGCAGACGTTCAGGTCTTCGCCCACGCACTGTTGGCGCATCGTTTCGGGTGTGTTGAACCATTGCCCGTAGCCGTAGTTCGCGTGGATGTGCAGTTCGCCGGAGTGCCAGCCGTCTTTCGCCATGTGAACCCACCGGGCCATCTCGATGGTGACCTCGCGAACCTGTCCGGCTTCGATCGTGATCTCGTGCGAAGCGACTTTGTACTCTGGGCCGCGAAAGCCTGCGAGCCTGTACGTGCCCGCTGGCAGCGTGAACTCGGTTGCCTTGTCGCAGTAGAAGTGCCCGCGACCGCGCAGCGTGCGGTGCAGTGCGCCCGGCGGTGCGTGAAAGCGGCCCTTGTCTTCTCGCAGTGAGAGTCGCGCGATGGTGGATTTGCCGCTCGCGGTGTCGTTGATCCTCAACCGCAGCATGCCGGTTGCGCGGCGATAATCCATCTTGTCGAAGCGCATCGCGGACTCTTCGCCGCTCGTCATCTCGCGGAGCATCAGCGAAGTCGCACCGGCGCGGTTGTCGGTGTAGATGAGCCACTTCCCATCGCGTGAAACCGTTGGGCGGTCTTCGTCCGCTTGCCCGGTGGTGAGCTTCACCATCCCGCGAAGCGGATCGCCGTTGAGCGGCACCTTCCACAGATCATCGTGAGCCTGTCCCAACTCCGCCGCGAGGACGATCGCGCGCCCGCCATCTGTGAAGCAGAGATCGTGAACGCGCCCTGCGAGCTTGCAGAGAGTCGTTGGTTGGTCCGTGCCGTCCGCGGCGCGTTTTATCAGGTCGGTGTGCGAGCCGTCGCTGCCGGATTGCTCGAGCTGTACGTCCGGCATTGCGGTGTGGACGACCCACTTCGCGTCTGGCGATAGCGCGTACCGAAACGTGTACGAGACCGGCGGCAGCGGCATCACTGGAGTGAGTTCGCCGCTTGCGAGATCGAACCACGCGAGGCTGTTTGCCTTACCTTCGTCGCGGAACGCGCCAAGTATCTTCTTCCCGTCGGCGGAGAAGTCGAGTTTGTTCACCGCGTAGGTGCCCGCCGTCTGAATCGCCTTCGGCAGCGGAACGTCCTTCCCGGTGGGGAAGTCCACGATCTTCACAGTTGCGCCGCGCACGCAGGCGATGCGCTTGCCGTCGGGCGACCACGCGGGTTCGGTGTCGAAGCCTTCGCTTGCGGTGAGTAACGTCATTGTGCCGCCGGTGCGCGGTGCGGTCCAGATTTCGCCCTGGTACGAGAACGCGACCATGGCACCGTCCGGCGAGAGCCGTGGATGAATCGCACCGAGCGCCTTCGGCACCTTCACCGCGGGTAGTTCGGCCGGCTTCTCGGCGCGCGACCAGAACACAACACCGACGAGGATGGCGACCGTTCCGAGGACCGCGACCGCGCGCTTGTTCATGGTGAACCCTCCGGGAAGATAGTTGACCCGGGACTTGATGGGCCTGAGGATAACGCGCACCGGTTTCACCTTCAGTCGTATTCCAGAGGAATCCCACCATGCGAATCGGGCACTGGCAGCTCGAATCGAAGACGGGCGAGTTCGACGCGAATCTCGCGAAGGTCGTGACCGGACTCGAACGCGCGGATAAAGATCGCGTGGAGGTCGTTTGCTTTCCGGAGTGCTTCTTGACGGGCTACCCGGACAAGGAGGAACCGGCGCGGAAGAGTGCGTTCGCGGCTGATTCGCCACAGATGATGAAGTTGCTCGACAAGACCATGAAGTTCGAGGCGACGTACATCGTGGGCTTCAACGAGACGCGCGGCAAAGACCTCTACAACACCGCGGTCGTGGTGCAGAAGGGGCACATCCTTGGCTCGTACAGCAAGTGTTCCGCGTACATGTCGTTTCACAAGCAGGGTCGTGAGTTCCCGGTGTTCGAGCGCGGCGGCGTGAAGTTCGGCGTCATCATTTGCTCTGACGGCGGGTACATCGAGCCGACGCGCATCCTCGCACTTAAGGGCGCGCGGATCGTGTTCGCCCCGCACTTCAACTACATCAGTGCGAAGGGCTTGATCGGCCACTTCCAGCACGTCCGCGCCGACCATATCGCGCGAGCCGTGGAGAACGATGTGTGGTTCGTTCGCGGGAACAACGTGGTGCTGGCCAAGGATTCGGGCCTGAGCTACGAGGGCGTCGGTTACGGCGACAGCTACATCATGGACCCGCAAGGCGAGATGCAGGTGCGCAGTCGGCGGATGCAGGAAGATTTCATCTTCGCAGACATCGACCCCGGCCAACCGAACAAGGCGTGGGGCGTCGGTCGCTCGCTGTGGAGTGCCCGCGAGTTTCAGACGCATTTGGCGGAAGCGATGAAGGGAAAGTAATTGACGCGCCGCTAGCGGCTTTGCTAGCGCTCACTAAGCCGCAAGCGGCGTATCAGGAAAGCACACCCTTCACCACACTTCCGAAAACGTCGGTGAGCCGGAAGTGCCGGCCCTGGTACTTGTACGTCAACTTCTCGTGGCTAATGCCGAGGCAGTGCAACAGGGTGGCGTTCAGATCGTGGACGCTCACGCCATCCTTCGCGACATTGTAACCGTAGTCGTCGGTCGCGCCGTAGGAAATGCCCGGCTTCACACCGCCGCCGGCCATCCACATCGTGAAGCAGCGCGGGTGGTGGTCGCGACCGTAGTTTTCCGCATTCAGTTTGCCCTGGCAATACACGGTGCGGCCGAACTCACCGCCCCAGACCACGAGTGTGTCCTTCAGCAGACCACGCGATTTCAAATCCGTGATGAGCGCCGCCGACGCGCGGTCCGTGTCGTCGCACTGCGCCTCGATCTGCTTGGGCAGGTTCACGTGCTGGTCCCACCCGCGGTGGTAGAGTTGCACGAACCTGACATCGCGTTCCACGAGGCGGCGCGCGAGCAGGCAGTTGGCCGCGAACGTGCCCGGCTTCTTCGCGTCCTCTCCATAGAGCTTGAAGGTCGATGCCGGTTCTTTCGAGAGGTCGGTGAGGTCTGGCACGCTCTTTTGCATCCTGAACGCCATCTCGTATTGCGCGGTTCGCGTCGCGATTTCGGGGTCGCCGGTCGCGTCCTGTTTCATCTGGTTGAGCTTCGCCAGGTCGTCGAGGAGACCACGTCGGTCTTCGGCGCTGACGCCATCGGGGTTCGAGAGGAACAACACCGGGTCGCCTTGTGAGCGGAACTTGACGCCCTGGAACCGCGACGGCAGGAAGCCACTTCCCCACAGCCGATCGTATAGCGGTTGGTCGGCGGGGTTGCCCGAGCCTTGTGAGATAAGCACTACGAACGCGGGCAAGTCTTTGTTTACGCTGCCGAGTCCGTAGCTCACCCATGAGCCGAAACTCGGCCGCCCCGCGAGCTGCGCTCCGGTCTGGCAAAACGTGATCGCGGGGTCGTGGTTGATCGCTTCCGTGTGCAGCGACTTGATGAAGCACAATTCGTCCGCGACGCTCGCCGTGTGCGGCAACAGATCGCTGAGCCACGCGCCGCTCTTGCCGTGCTGCCGGAATTTGTACTTGCTCGGGGCGACCGGGAACGTGTCCTGGGTCGCGGTCATGCCGGTGAGCCGCTGACCATTGCGGATCGACTCGGGCAGGTTCTGTGCGAAGTGGTCCTTGAGCTTCGGCTTGTGGTCGAACAGGTCGAGATGCGACGGCCCGCCCGACTGGAAAAGGTAGATGATTCGCTTCGCCGTGGCGGTCGTCTTGAGCGCGGGTTCGTCGCCACTCGCATCTTCGCTGATGAGCGATGCGATCGCGGCGCCTCCAACGGCACCGGACAGGAAAGTGCGGCGTGTCTGAAGACGCAGGGCTTCAAGAGCAGGGTGCATGGATCGCCTCAGATAGAGTTACCACTCACATCGTTCAGCGTTCGGCCCGAAGGGGCGACGCAGCTATTCCTTGGTCACCACCTCGTCGAGGTTCATGATGAGGCTGCACACACTCGCATATGCGGCGAGTTCGGCCGCATCGAGTTTCGCATCCGCCTTCGATGCGCCGACCTGAAGTAGCTTCGCCGCGCTCTGGGGGTTCTTCTTGTAAGTCGCCAACTGTCGCTCGAACGCCGCGCCGAGAACCTTCGCCTCCGCTTCCGTCGGCGCGCGAGCGGTGAGGTATCGGAACACCTTCGCTAATCGTTTCTCTGGTCTGGCATCCTCCTTCATCACGCGTTGCGCGAGCATGCGAGCCGCCTCGACGAAAGTGACATCGTTCAGCAATGTGAGGGCGTGGAGCGGGGTGTTCGTGCGAGTCTCGCGGACCGAGCACGTTTCGCGCATCGACGTGTCGAACACGCCGAGCGTTGGTGGCGGGACCGCACGTTTCCAGTAGGTGTAGAGGCTACGTCGGTAGAGGCTCTCGCCGGTGTCCAACTTGTAGTCGCCCGCGCCGGAAAGTTCGCTCCACAGACCCGCCGGCTGGTACGGCTTCACGCTCGGTCCACCTTGCTTCTCGACGAGTAGACCCGACGTGAAGAGCGCTTGATCGCGAATCATCTCGGCGGAGAGGCGAAGACGCGGGCCGCGAGCGAGTAACCGGTTGTCGGGGTCGCGTTCGAGAAGCGGCTTCGTGACGCGTGATGATTGGCGGTACGTCGCGCTCGTCACGATCAGCTTGTGCATCCGCTTGGAATCCCAGTCGCGCGCGAACTCGGTGGCGAGCCAGTCGAGCAACTCCGGGTGCGACGGGAACTCGCCCTGTGTGCCGAAGTCTTCGACGGTGCGAACGAGGCCTGCCCCAAAGTGAAGTTGCCACATGCGGTTCACCGCGACGCGGGCCGTAAGCGGGTTCTCTCGGTTCACGAGCCACTTTGCGAACTCTAGTCGATTCCGGGGCGAACGGTGAGCGTTATCCCCTTGATGCATCAGCGCCACGGGTGCCGCGGGGAAAACCTTTTCGCCCTTCTTGTCGTACTCGCCGCGAAGGAGAACGAACGCGTCGCGCGGCTTCGGCATTTCTTCCATCACCATCACCGTCGGGACCGTTTCCCAGAGTTTCGCGCGATCGTTGCGGAGGCCGCGCGGGGCAAGGAACGCTTTGCTGATCTCCGGTGGCGCGGACGTTTCGAGGAAGGTCGTGCGGAGCTTGTCACGCTCGGCCGGCGTTCGCTTCTCCGGTGTCGTGCCGAGGATGGCGGCGACTGTGGCGGGCACGGCGAGGATCGCGACCTCCTGCGGTTCGATCGCGCGACCGTAGACACGAACGTCGTTCATTAGCCCGACGTACCTGTTTTCCTTACCGCCGCCCGCCCCGATGCGCAGCGGTTCCTTGTTCTGGAACGTCTGGTTCAGTTCGTCGAGCAACACGTTTGTCTTCTGCTCGGCGCCGTTGACATAAACTTTCACGCCTGCGGCGAGACGTGATCCGTCGTAAGTGACCGCGAGGTGCTGCGCGCGACCAGCGACTATCACCTTTCCGGTTTCCACGCGTAGCGCATCGTCCAGCCATCGCTTGGTGAGCGACACTCGCACCTTGCCGTCGATCAGTTCAACCGCGTAGCCATCCGCCTGGGCCTCGTCGGGCATCCGCGTAATGATCGCACCGGTCAGTTTGCGAGGCGACACCCACGCCGCGAGCGAGAACCGGTCGTCGTAGCCGAAGTCGCCTACGTTGCCGGCATCCGTGAAACGCTCTCCGTCGAACGTGAGCGGCGCGTCGAATGTCCATCGCTTGAGCAACCCAAGATCGGGAACCCAGTCCTTCACTTCCGCGACCTTCACCGCGCGCTCCCACTTCAGTTGAGCCATGAGGACCGCGTCGCGCATCTCGACCCAGACCCGGTCAGCGTCTTTCAGCTTTGCGTCGAGGTCCGCGACTTGTTTCTGTTGTTCGCGTGTGGGCGCCTTGAGGAGTGGTGGGGAGTTGCCGAACTTCACCGCGCGGCCCTTCTCCGGCACGTTGTTGAAGTACGAATAGAGCTGGTAGAACTCTTTCTGCGAAACCGGGTCGAACTTGTGATCGTGACATCGCGCGCAGCCGACCGTGAGGCCGAGCCACACGGTCGCGGTCGTGTCCACGCGATCGACGACGTACTCCACCGCGTACTCTTCTGGCACGATCCCGCCTTCGGAGTTGCCGCGGTGATTGCGGTTGAAGCCGGTCGCGATACGCTGTTCGAGCGTAGCGTTCGGGAGCATGTCACCCGCGAGTTGCTCGATTGTGAACTGATCGAACGGCAGGTTGCGGTTGTAGGCCTCGATGACCCAGTCGCGCCAGCGCCACATGTCGCGTTCGGCGTCGGTCTGGTAGCCGTTGGTGTCCGCGTATCGGGCCGCGTCGAGCCAGCGCCACGCCATGCGCTCGCCGTAGCGAGGGGACGCGAGCAACCGGTCAGCAAGTCGCGAAACCGCGAGCGACTCGGTGTCCTTCACGAAGGCATCGACCTCTGCCGGTGTGGGTGGAAGGCCCGTGAGGTCGAACGTCATCCGCCGAATGAGCGTCACGCGGTCTGCCTCGGGCGATGGCGCGAGTCCTTCTTTCTCCAGTCGCGCGAAGACGAACGCGTCGATTGGGTTCGCGATGGGGTGCTTCGGCTTCGGCGGTTCTGTGCGCGTTGGTGGGATCAGAGCCCAGTGCTTCTCCCACTTGCCGCCCTGAGCGACCCACGCGGTCAACGTCTCGATCTGTTTCGCGCTGAGCGGGCGTGCGAACTTCTCCGGCGGCATCCGGACGAATACCTCTTTGCCCGTGATGCGCTGGATCAGCTCGCTTTTCTCAGGCTTGCCCGGCACGATGATGATGGGCGCGCGGGGGTCAGTCACGGGATCGACATCGAGCCGGAGCCGCGCCTTCCGCTTGCCCGCGTCCGGGCCGTGACACTGGAAACAGTGGTCCGAGAGGATCGGCCGTACATCGCGGTTGAAGTCCACCTTCGCCGGTGCTGGCGGCGCGGCCGGGCTGAGCAACAGCAACGCGGAGAGGAGCGGGTTCATCGTTACTTCCCCTTCGCGAATAGGTCCAACACCGGAACACCCTTGCCGTCTTCGGTCGCGTAGAACGGGCGTTTCTCCACGTCGAACGCGGTCTTGGGCGAAATGCCCACGGCATGGAAGATGGTGGCGTGCAAGTCGCGAATGCTGATCGGGTTCTTCGTTGTAACGAGCGGCCGCTCGGCCGCGGTTTCGCCGTAGAGATTGCCCTTCTTGATGCCGCCGCCGAACATCAATACCGAGCCGCTACCAGTGAAGTGCCGGTGCAGGCCGTAGTGCTTCAACTCGCCGAGCTTGTCCGTCTTCGCACGCGACTGGTCCTTCGCGGTGCTACCGGGGACGCCCTCGATCATCATGTCACGGCTGAACTCGCTCGCCAGCACGACCAGCGTGCGGTCGAGCATCCCGCGTTGCTCCAGATCGAGAATCAGTTGCGCGATGGGTCGGTCGATTTCTTTTTTCATGCGGGCGTAAGTGGTGTGGCCGTTCTCGTGCGTGTCCCAGTGCAGGAACGGCACGTACTCGGTGGTCACCTCGATGAACCGCGCACCCGATTCCGCGAGCCGGCGCGCGAGCAGGCAACCCAACCCGAACCGCCCGGTGTTGTACGCGTCGTAACTTTTCTTCTCTTCCTTCGTGATATCGAACGCATCGCGTTCCTTGCTCGTGAGCAACCGGTGCGCGTTCTCGATCGACTTCAGCATCGACTCGTGGTGATGGTCAGATGCCATCTCACCGACGGGTGACGCCTTGAGCAGTTCCTTGAACTTCTCGTGCCGCGCTGCGAAGCGTTCCGGCGTCATGCCCTTCGGCGGTTTCACCGCGTTCACCGCGTCATCGGGGAAGGGCAGGTTGAACGGCCCGTACTCGGTGCCGAAGAATCCGCCCGTGGTGAACGCTTTCAGCTCTTCCGATTCGCCGTGTCCTTCGAGTTTCTGTCCGATGTTGATGAACGGCGGGATCGCGGCGTTTCGCGGTCCCAACACGCGAGCGATCCACGCGCCGATGTGCGGGCACGCGACCGTCTGCGGCGGAACGTACCCGGTGTGCCAGTGGTACTGGTGTCGCGAGTGAAGGATGTTGCCGAGGTCCGCGACGACGTGCGAACGAATCAGTGTGCCGCGGTCTATCACCTTCGCGACATTCTCAAGCCCCTCGGTGAGTTTGATGTTGTCCACGACGGTATCGATGGCCGGGAACGTGGAGAGAATCTTGTCCACCGGCACGCCGACTTCGAACTTCGTGTACCGCTTTGGGTCGAAGGTGTCCGGCGCCCCCATTCCGCCGGCCATCCAGAGCAGGATGACGGTATCTGCGGTCGCCTTCGGCTGCGCGCTCGGTTCCGCGGCACGAAGGCGCGGCGCACCGCCCGCGACAGTGGCGAGGCCGGCCGCGGTCATCGCGCGAAGGTATTCGCGTCGGGAGAGTTCGCGTGCGTGCATTTGAAAACTCACTTTCCTCACTTACTTACCAGCCCGCAGCGCGAGCAAGGGCACAGCGAACCTCTTGCTTGCGCTGCGGGCGGGTGGATATTACCTCACCAACTGGAACTCCGGCAGCATCACGACTGCCCACAGCAGATCGGCCACGTTCTCAGCGGTTGGCTTGCCACCAAGTAGCCGCTTCGCGGCGTCGCGTTCGCCCGCATTGGGTTTGCGCGACAGCGCCCGCACGAACACCCACTCTACCAGTTCCTCGGCTGTCGCCTTCGGGTTCGCCTTCAGGATGTTCGCGGCGCCGCGGTCGAGCGTCGTCGTGAGAGTCTGTCCGTTCGCCAGGTCGAGCGCCTGGAGCGTGGACAACTGCTCCGGCCGCGTCGTGACTACTTGTTCGCGGTTGGGCCGACCGAGAGATCGCATCAGCGCGTCGCAATCGACGAGCGTTGTGCGGACGAACTGCCGTTCCTTCGGAACGCCCGCCGGGAACGGCGGGAGAGCGCCCTGGAACGCGGCCGACTGCTTTAGCGGCGCGGTGCCGGTGAGCATCCAAATCGCGTCGGTGAACTGCTCGGCGGTCAGGCGCTTCAGTTCGGGACCGCGGAACACGTAGCCGTCACCGGCTATTTCCTTCGCGAGCGGCACCGCCTTCGATTGGTACGCGTGCGACGTGGCGATGTGTTCGATCAGTTTCTTCAGGTCGTAGTTGTTCTCCGCGAAGTACACCGCGAGGTAATCGAGGAGGTCTTCGCTCCACGGCCTGTTGCCCATCACATCGACCGGGTGAACGATCCCGCGACCCATCAACCGGTGCCAGATGCGGTTGACCATTGTTCGCGTAAACCGGCCGTTGTCTGGATGAGTGACCAGCGCCGCGAGTTGTTCGAGGCGTTTCGCTTTCGGTGCGGTCGCGTCGATCGTGCCGAGTTCAGGGAACAGGAACTTCACGCTCGCGGTCTTGCCGGTCGGCTTGTCGCAGCGGTGAACCGCGAGCGGCTTGTCCGCGATTACCGCCGCCAGGCCGTAAGCGTCGTCGAGCTTCCACGAGTCGATGAAGCTGTCGTGACACGACGCACACTTGAGGTTCGCGCCGAAGAACACCTGCCCAATGTTCTGCGAGAACTGAAGCTCAACGATCTGGCTCGCGTTCACCTCGCCGCGCCACTTGATGCCCTTCGCGAAGCCTTCAGAGGCCGGTGTCGGCGCGATCAATTCGCGCGCGAACTTGTCATACGGCTTGTTCTCCAGCAGCGACTGGTACAGCCACGCGGTAATCTGCTTGCGCCCGCCGTCGATGTAGCCGGTGCCCTTGTATTCGTTGCGGAGCGCGTCGTTCCAGAACGCGAGCCAGTGGTCCGTGTACGACCGGTTTTCAGCCAACACCCTCCGCACAAGGTCTGCGTTCTTGCTGTCGTTCTTGCTCGCGACGAACGCTTCCAGTTCCTCCGTGGTAGGCGGTAGCCCAAGCAAGTCGAGGTAGACACGCCGCGTAAACACCTCATCATCGAGTTTCGCCGGTGCGGTGACCTTGTTCGAAGTGTGGTAAGCATCAATAATGCGGTCAATCGGGTGTTCGCGCCCAACGGTTTTCGCGGGCGGGACCGCCACCTTTCGCGGCTTCAGTGGAGCGAGGTAGGTCGCGGGCTTGAAACTGAATCCCGGTTCCCACGGTAAGCCGTCGTCGATCCATTTCGCCAACACCGCCACTTCCTTCGCGCTTAACGGCTCCGCCTTCGGCGGTGGCATCCTCGCCGCTTCTTCCTTGCTATTCACGCGCTTGTGAATTTCGCTCATTGCCGACTTGCCCGGCACCGCGGCCTTCGCCTTGAGCAGCTCTTCGCGAGTGTCGAACGAGATGCCGCCTTTGTAAGTGCCGTTCGTGTGGCACTTCGCGCACTTCGCTTTGAGGAGAGGGACCACGTCATGCGCGAAGTCCGTTTTCTTGTCCGGCTGCGCGACAACTGAGTTGGTGCAGATCGCGAGCATGGCGAGGCTGAACAGTAATCGCATGGCGGTAGGGAGGTTCGCGGTGTGGCGGCAGTGTTCTTCATAGTAGTGTTCAGTCGCGCGCGAAAGGGAAGCGGAAATCGCGAAAACGGACGCCGCACGGCCAACCACGGTTGTCACTTCCGCCCACTCACGCCACAATCACCGGACCACTTCGGAGTGCGTGCATGAAGACCAAAGCCGAGATCGTTCTGGACTGGCTGCCGCGGTACACCGGGCGGCCCGTAGATCAGTTCGGGAAGTACATACTGCTCACCAACTTCGCGCACTACGTCGATCTGTTCGCGGATCGCTACGGCGTCGAGATCCTCGGCCGCGACCGGCCCATGACCTCTGCGACCGCCGAGAACATCACCATTCTGAACTTCGGCATGGGCAGCGCGATGGCCGCGACCGTGATGGACCTGCTCTCCGCGATCGAGCCGAAAGGCGTGCTGTTCCTCGGCAAGTGTGGCGGGCTGAAGAGCACCAAGGTGGGCGACTTCATCCTGCCGATCGCGGCGATTCGCGGAGAAGGGACGAGCCATGATTACCTCGCTCCCGAGGTGCCGGCGCTGCCGTCATTCCGGTTGCAAGCCGCCGTAGCGGCGGCGAGCAGCAAGCACGACATCGACTACTGGAGCGGCACGGTTTACACGACGAACCGCCGCGTGTGGGAACACGATGACCGGTTCAAGCAGTACCTGCGAGACATCCGCGCCATCGCGATCGACATGGAGACCGCGACGGTTTACGTGGTTGGATTCGTGAACCGGATACCCAAAGGCGCTCTCCTGTTGGTATCGGACAACCCGATGACGCCCGAAGGCGTGAAGACCTCAAAGAGCGATGCGGCCGTTACCGAACTGTACGTGCGCAAACACCTGGACTTGGGCATCACGGCGCTGATGGAACTGCGCGACTTCGGCACGTCCGTGCGACACCTGAGGTTTGAAGAGCGGCCGGGCTAAACAAAAGCCACGATCCTCACCCGGCTGCGGTTCGCGGCCGGGGGAGGGGGAAAGTTGACTCATCGCCGAATCGCCAGGAGTTCCCATGTCCCTCACATTCCAGGTTCTCGGTCAGCCGGGGCGGGACAACGCGCTGTTCGTGAAGGTCGATACCGGGCAATCGCAGACGCGGTTCCTGTTCGACTGTGGTGACGGCTGTCCGCACCAGGTCGGCCCCACCGAGTTGTGCGAAGTCGAACACCTGTGCTTCTCGCACCTGCACATGGATCACGTGGCGGGCTTTGATCTCTTCTTCCGGCTGAACTTTGACCGCGTTGCGAAGGAAAACCGCATCTGGGTTCCCCATGGTAGCGGTGAGGTGATGCATCACCGACTTCGCGGGTTCATGTGGAACCTCGTAGACGAGAAGCAAGAGGGCGAGTGGCTCGTATCCGAGATCGCGCCGGACACGGTTCGCACAGCGCGGTTTCTCGCGAAGGAAGGCTTCCGCACGGCACACGCGGAACCGGAGCAGGAGCGAACCGACCGCACCATCATCGCGGGCGAAGGCTTCACGGTGGAGGCGATGTTGCTCGATCATGGCACGCCGTCGGTGGGCTATCTGGTGCGTGAGGCTAATCGCGTGAATGTTGACACCGCGAAACTCGGCGCGAAGGGCTTCAAACCCGGACCGTGGCTGAAGCGGCTTCGCGGGCCGGGCGCGGCCCCGGGCGAAACCGTTGAGATCGGCGGCGTCGCGCATTCGCTCGGCACGCTGCAAACGGAACTTCTCGTCACCACACTGGGCGATTCGATCGCGTACCTGACCGACTTCCGCCTGACGCCTGCGACCGCGGACGAACTCGTGCCGTCGCTCCGCGGAGTGACCACGGTCGTGTGCGAAAGTCAGTACCGTGCCGCGGACGCCGACCTCGCCAACAAGGTGATGCATTCGACCGCGGAAGAGGTCGCGTCGATGGCGGCACGCGCCGCAATTGGGCGCCTCGTTCTGTTCCACTTCTCGGATCGTTACGACGCGGTGGCGCGACGCGAGATGCTGGACGACGCGCGGACGATCTTCGCGAACACGACTCTGCCCGATGGATGGTGAGCTGCCTCGCGAAGCCGCGACCGGCCGTTAGACGGTCGACCGGACGATCAGCAACGCGAGGAAGACGATCCACGTACACGCGAACAGGAACGGTACCGCCAGTGCCAGCGGCTTCGAGATGGCGAACCCGCTGTGCCCGCTCGGTCCGGCCCAGCCGTCGAGCGTCGCGCGGTATTCCGGCACCAGTGCGCGAATGCGTGCGTGGACGTGTTCGCAGTACGCCCAATGTCGCGTCTGAATGGCGATCCACAGGAGCGTGAACAGTAGCCCCACCAGCATGATCGGCAGGAAGAACCCGATCGCGGGTTCCTTGTTGTACATGATTCCACAGATCGTCAGCAGCCCGGTTTCGAGGAACGAGAAGTAGTTGAGCCGGTCGTGGAAAAGACGTTCCTCGTGCATCCCGTGTTGCCACAGTCGATTGATTTCGTCCGCTGATGGCGGCTTCGGCGCGTCTTCCGTGCCCATGATAAGTTGGTCCTTCCGTAGTCAGCGCGGTCCGGCGAACCGGTAGCCGTCGCCGAGGATCGTCCGTGTCATGTGGATGATTTCTTGAGTGTGCCCGCGGAAGTGGCTAATGCTCCGCACCACGGCCTGGATGCCGGTCCAGTTGAAGTTGTTCACGACGCGATGTTCGGTCAGACGGTCGTCACGAGCGCCGAGGATGGCGTCGCGCGCCCGCTTTACGGTAACGATCAGTGCGCCGAGCAGTTCGTCCTTTGGGGCTACGTCGCGCGCCGCGAATTCCGCGGGTCGGTCGCGTGTGTCCGGCACGCTGGTGAGGTTGTTCACGATGAGTTGCTGCACGTTCCCCGTGAGGTGCAGAATCAGGTTGCCGATCGCGTTTGTCCCCGCGGGCGGGCGCGACCACACCTGCGCGTCACTGAGTTGGTTCAAACAGTGGACGATGCGCGAAAGCGCCGCATCGATCTCATCGCAGATCGCATGATTCAGTGCGGAACGGAGGTCTTCGGCCATCGTGGTATCCTTACGGGTGACGGGCCACAGTTAGCCTATCAGGAGTGGATCGCCCAGACCGTCCAGAGTGTGAGGCCGAATAGCAACCGCAACCCGATCTGCACCGACACCCACCACAGCGATGCGTTCAACGTGGAGCGGTAGTCTTGCAGACTCTTCTTCACCTCGTCGTCCACCATCTTCTGCGGGTTCACGATGCCGAGCGTGATCGCGCGCACGAGCGGGCCTTTCCAGCCGAGCCACGTTTCCGCCTGATCGAAGTACTTCACCGTCTCGTCGTGGTCGAACCGGCCCACGCGAACCACGAAGTAAATGTCCACCGCGAGCATCGGTACGAGCGGCACGAGGATGACCGGCACCCACCACCACTCCTGACGCAGTTGCGGCCCTGTCAACTCCGCGAGCGGAAAGATGAGCCGCGACACGATGAGCTGAACAACCGTCAAGGCCAGCGCGAGGATCGCGGGACGGAAGAACGACCAGTTCAGGATGAGGCTGCGGTGCTCGCTGAGGCGCGTGATGAGCTTCGGCCAGCGCCCCCGGACCCGGATCAGGATGCGCACCGCAGCCAGATAGACATCCCAGCGGCGCACGAGACTGATGATGAACATCAGCGTCACGTAGAAGTCGAAGACGCGAATCAGGTTGATTGGCGGTTGCTGGTCGGGCGGCATGAGTTTGCGCTCGCGAGAATCGCACAACAAGGTTGTATCGACTCGCACACGGTGAAAACTTGACCCGCGCCCGCGAACCGCGTACCCTCTGCGAACACTCTCCCAGGCGAACCATGCCGCGACCGCTTATCTATCTGCTCGCCACCGCGCTCCCGTTCGTGTTCGGGTGCGGCGGTCCGAAGGAGCAGTTCACCGTCGTCGTGATCCCCAAAGGGCTGACGCACGAGCACTGGCAGTCGGTGCACCGCGGGGCCGAGCGTTGTGCCGCGGACCTCGAAGCCGAAGACGGCACCCGCGTGCGGATCATCTTCGACGGCCCGCTTCGTGAACGCGACGCGATGGAGCAAATCCGTATCGTGGACCGGCGTGTCGCTACCGGTGCGAGCGGGATCGTACTCGCGCCGCAGCACAGCCGCACGATGACCGCGTGCGTGAAACGCTCCGCCGACGCCGGTGTGCCGGTGATCATCATCGACTCGGGTATCGACGACCCGGATCACTTCGTGAAGTACGTCGCCACCGACAACTACAACGGCGGTTGCCTCGCGGCGCGGCACCTCCTGGGCGAACTGAAAAACAAGGACAATCCGAAGTTGATCCTGTTCCGCTATGCGGTCGGTTCTCAGGCAACGGAGGACCGCGAGAAGGGCTTTCTGGACACGGTGAAGCAGATGTGCCCGGGCGCGGTGTGGCTCTCAACGGACAAGTACGCTGGGGCGACTCGCGATTCCGCGATGCGCGAAGCCGGCCCGATGATCCTCCAGTTCGGCAAAGAAGTCGACGGCATCTTCGCGCCCAACGAATCGTCGGCCTCTGGCACCGCCGATGTGCTGCGCTCGCAGGGCTTGAACAAGAAGGTGGTGCTGATGGGGTTCGACGCGAGCAAACCGCTCCTGCAATCGATTCAGGAAGGGGACATCGTCGGGAGTATCCTTCAAGACCCCTACCGCATGGGTTACCTGTCCACGTGGTACTGCGTGCAGCATCTCCGCGGGCGTGACGTGAACAAAGGGCGCACCGACATGAGTGAGAGCACGGGCGAGTACCTCGTCACGAACAAGAATCTCAGCGACGTGTCCACGCTGAGGTTGTACGACGAGGAAACGCAGAAACGCCGTACCACAGAAGAACTGCGGGGGAAGCGATGAAAGAACCTCTCCCCCCAACCCACTCCCCTAAGAAGGGAGGGGGAGCAGAACCAGAGCCAGAGGACGCCGCGTCTCCTGCTGAAAGCCCCTCGCTTCTTAGGGTTGGGGTTGGGGAGGAGAACTCCACATGACCGCACGCCTTCGGATGACCGGTATTCGCAAGAGCTACGGCTCAACGGCCGCGCTACGCGGTGTCGATCTCGAACTGCAGTCGGGCGAAGTTCACGCGATTGTAGGCGAGAACGGCGCGGGTAAGTCCACGCTCATGAAGGTGCTTTCGGGCGCGGAACAACCCGATTCCGGCGCGATCGAACTTGATGGCGCAGCGTACGACCCGACAGGGCCGCAAGCGGCACGCGAACGCGGCGTCGCGATGATTTACCAGGAACTCGCGATCTGTCCTGACCTCAGCGTTGAAGCGAACGTCACGCTTGGCCAGGAACGCAGCGGCTACGGGTTCCTCGCGGCGGATGCCAACCGCACGCGCGTTGTGGCCGCGCTCGCGCAACTCGGTCACCCGGAGATCCAACCCGACGCGCCGGTCGCGTCGCTCTCCTCGGCCGGGCGCCAGGTGGTCGAGATCGCCCGCGCGCTGCTCTCCGACGTGAAGGTACTCGTTCTCGACGAACCGACCAGCGCCCTCACACAGGAGGACGCGAAGCGCCTCTTCGTGCTGGTGAAGTCGCTCAAGGGAAGAGGTGTGACGGTTGTTTACATCAGCCACTTTCTCGAAGAGATCGACGCCGTTGCAGACCGGTTCACGGTGCTTCGCGATGGCCTGGCGGTCGGCAGCGGGAAAGTGGGCGAAGTGACCCGCGAGCGGATCGTTGAGTTGATGGTCGGGCGCACGGTGAACGAGCAGTACCCGCGAACACCGCACGCGATCGGACCCCCGGTACTCGAGTTACGCGACGTGTGCGGCGAGCAGTCACCGAACGGCGTGTCACTCTCGCTGCGTCGCGGTCAGATTTTGGGAATCGCGGGTATCGTCGGGTCAGGGCGCACGGAATTGCTTCGCGCGGTCTACGGTCTTGATCCGGTTCGCTCCGGTACGGTAAAGGTCGGCGTGTACACCAGCGATCGCGCCACCCCCGCAGACCGCATCGCGCAAGGCGTGGGGATGGTGAGCGAAGACCGCAAGTCGGAGGGCTTGGCGATCGAACTCCCCATCGCGGAGAACATCGCGCTCAGTCGACTCGACGAAGGCGCGACGTTCGGGTTTCTGTCGCGTTCGCGGTTGCGTTCGGCCGTGAGTGATGTCCTCACGCGATTCGGCGTGAAGTTCCGCGATGCGGACCAGGCAGTCGGCGAACTGAGCGGCGGGAACCAACAGAAGGTCGCGATCGCAAGGCTCTTCCATCAGCGCGCCGACGTTCTGCTCCTCGACGAACCGACAAAAGGGGTGGACGTGGGCAGCAAGGCCGACATCTACCGGCAGATCGGTGGAGCTGCCGCGAGCGGTAAAGCGGTGCTGGTGGTGAGCAGTTACCTGCCAGAGTTGTTCGGCGTCTGTGACACGCTTGCGGTGATGTGTCGCGGGAAGCTCTCGGCAGTGCGGCCGGTGAGCGAATGGACCCCGGAACAGGTGATCGCGGTGGCGACCGGTAGCGCGTAACACAACGATTGGTTCGCAATGTCAACTTCTTCACCTGCTCCTGCTGCAAAGTCGTTCAGCCTCCCGGCCGGCCCGTGGGTCGGGTTCGTCGCGGTACTCGCGCTGTTCACGTCGCTCATCGCGATCAAAGGCGGTCTCGACACGTTCCTGAGCCTCGGCAACCTTCGCGTGCTGTTGCACGAAGGAACCGTGCCCGCGATCGTCGCGCTCGGGATGCTACTCGTCCTCATCAGCGGCGGCATTGACCTGTCGGTCGGTGCGACAGTCGCGTTGGTTTCGGTGGTGACGATGCGAGTCTACACCGCGATGTACACCGCGTCCGGGCCTTCCCCCGCGAACAGCCTTATCGCGGTCGCGGCTGGCGTGAGCATCGGCGGCGTGTGCGGCCTCCTGAACGGCTTGCTCGTTACGAAACTGCAACTCCCGCCGTTGGTCGCGACGCTCGGCATGTTCGGCGTCGCGCGAGGCGTTGCAACGTGGCTCGCGGGGCGAACCGTGCTTCCGTTCCAGGAGGGCGGAACCCCGGAGTGGGTGAACACGGTCGCGTCTACCCAAACCGAGTTTACAAACCCCGGCCTGTGGTCGCTCGTGTTGCTCGCCGTACTGACGGCGGTGTTGCTGCGCCTGACGGTGTTCGGGCGGCATCTGTACGCGGTCGGGTCGAATGAGGCGACCGCGAGGCTCTGTGGCGTAAACGTGACGCGCACGAAGATGCTGGTCTACACGCTCGCGGGGCTGTTAACCGGTTGGGCAGGTGTGATCCTCTTCGCGCATAGCAACAGCGGCAACCCGACGCTTGGCGAGCAACTGGAACTGGACGTGATTACCGCCGTGGTGATCGGCGGTGCGAGTCTGTCGGGCGGGAAGGGGACTGTCGTTGGCGCGATGCTCGGCGTGCTGATTCTGATCCTTATCAAGAACGGCGTGAGTCTCTTCAATGTCCCGGTCGAGATGCAGTACATCCTCATCGGCGCGCTGCTCATCGCGAACGTGAGCCTGAACCGCTGGCGACAGGGCAAGCGATAGCGTGCGCATTATGGCACCGGCAACACGACGCGGAACCCCGTGTACGGGCTAGCGACGTTCGCGAACTGCGTCTGCGGTTGCGCCTTCCGTTCCACCTCGATCATCCTGTACGTCAACGGGCGGTCGAGGGTGTAGTTTCGGCCGCGCAGGATAACCTTGTCCTTTTCGGCGAGTGGATCCGTACCGAGGATCTTCTCTTCGCCCTTCTGAGTGAAGTTGCGCGTCCACTCGCGGCCGTTGCCGGCCATGTCGACCAACCCGAAGTAGTTCACATCGGCTTCGTTCGCGGCGCGTTTCACCGGTCCCGGTGCGTCCTTCTCGACCCACGCGCGACCCGGTGGCAGCGTTGGTCCCAGTCCTGCCTGACCTTCCATGACGAAAAGCCCCGAGGCGATATCCCACTGGATTGTCGTCGGCAGGTCGCCACCGAATTCCTTGGCCGCGAACGTTCGCGCGTCGAGTGCGGTCACGCTCACTGCAGGGAGACCGTCGCGAACCTTGCCACCCGAATACACGTCGTTAGTCATCTTCGTTTCCGAGATGTAGTACGGGTCGCCGAGTTGGCCCGTTTGCCCGGCGATAAGCCGGAAGCGAACCGTCTCGCCGTGTCTCTTCACGAACACCCAGTCCGGCAACTTCTTGCCAATGAGTGACACAACCTTCGCGTTCTCGTCCGGCGTGGTGCCGGTGGGGAATACCCACTTAGGTTCGGGCTTCGCTGGAACCTCACGCGGGATGCCACCGACCACAGCGCTGGCGGAGGCGAGAATCATCTCGCTGGTCGCGGGGACCACTGGCCTCGGGGGGGGGATTGGGTCAGGTGGTGTGGTCTTCGGGTCAGTCGGTTTGGGGTCCACCTTCGCGACGCTGCCGGGTTCGGTTGGCGTGGTTTTCGTTCCGCTGATTGCGAGGAGCCAGACGCCAAGAACGACGACCGCGGCCAGCGCGAGCGATCCGCCCGCGATCAGCGGCCACGCGCGATGCGTCCGCTCCGGGAGCGATTCCTCTTCCGCGGACGGCTCCTCTTCGAGGACCGGTTCCAGTTTCGGTTTCGATCGCAGCGAGTCGATGACGAGTGTTCCCCCGCTCTCGCCGGTGTCAACCACGCCGACGGAACCGAACACCGGGGTGGGGCGATCCGGGAGCCGCCGCCCGCCGCCCGCGAACGGGAGCCTGAGCGCCTCGGCGAGATGCGCGGCGAAGTCGGTACAGGTTGCGTGGCGTTCGTGTGGCTTCGCGGCCAGCGCCTTGCGTAGCACCACTCGCTCGGCATCGGTTATCGTGTCGGCGAACTCGTAGCTCCCTTCCTGGTGGGCGATCATCAATTCGACTAGTGGGCGGGAGCTCAGTGGCGAACGACCTTGTCGCAGTTCGACGTAGGCGAACGCGAGGCTGTAGAGGTCGCTCGCCGCGCCGCCTTCGCCGCCCCAGATTTCCGGGGCCATGTAAGCCGGCGTCCCCGCGAGGCTCATCGACTCGACGATCTGCGTCTGAGCACGCGCCAGGCCGAAATCCGCGACCTTCGCGTGACCGTGCAGAATGAGGATGTTGTCCGGCTTCACGTCGCGGTGTGTGATCTTCTGTTCGTGGAGGAAGTCCAGCCCTTCTGCCGCTTCAGCGATGTACTGGAACAACTCGTCCGGTGGGACACCCGGTCGCCCCTGGGCGAGGCACTGCTTCAGTCGCCCGCGGAGAGTGCCCTCGGCCAGTTCCATCACGATGTGGAGCCGGTTATTCGTCACCCAGAAGTCTTCAGTCGCGAGTAGGTACGGGTGGCGCAGGTTCTTGATCAGTTCGAGGGACTTCAGTTCGCGCTGCCCGGCTTCGCGGTCGGCCGCTTGCAACAGAATCTTGATGGCCTTCTCGATGCCGCTGGGCTGCTTGCGCGCGAGCCACACCTCGCCGTACATCCCGCGGCCAAGTTCGCGGACCAGTTCGTACTGCTGATCGACTGCGACCACGCTCTCGGCCATCGGTTCCCAGCGTGGACTACTGCTGGACGTGACGGTCTGCGACATACGGGCCGAGTTCAGGTCGGTCTGGATCGCGTCGAACTGCGACGGGAACCGCTCGCGGTAGCTGGACACATCGACCATTTCGCTGGCACGAATCCGGCACTGGTGCTCTGCAAGAATGATCTCGGGCGGAACTTTGTCCGTCGGTCCGAGTTCTGGGTAGCGCGTGAGGTAGTCCTCGACCGTCGGCCTCTCGCCCTTGGCCCACCGGTGCTTCAAGTCGTGCGTGACGAGTTCCGTGAGTAGGAGCAGGCGTGCGTCGCCAACAAACCCCGTGAGGAACGGTTCCCAGTCGGTCACTGCGCCGCCGGAGAGCGCACGGTTGAACTGCTCGACGCGTATCGTGAGCAGGTTTCCCTCGTCGGTACCAAGCGTGTCGTCCATCGGCCTCGTTCCGGGCGTCGTGAGGATAAGATAATTGTACTTGAAATCTGTGGCCTTCGCTCGCGTATGCTATTTACATCGACCGCGTTTCGCCCAACAAACAACCGACGGCGATTTATGAACGCGAACTCGCTGCTCCTGGCCCTCGCTGTACTCGCGAGTTTCGTGCCCTCTGTCGAGGCGCAACAACTCGACCGCCGTTCGCGCGATGAGCCGGAAATCGTCGTCGAAGCTGGCGGGCGGGTCGGGACGTGCGACGCGCTGTTGTTTACTCCCGACGGGAAGTACCTGCTCGCGGGCGGCGACGACAAAGTGGTTCGCGTTTGGGCGCACTCCGCGACCGGTCTCGAAACGGATCGCGCGAAAGTGCAAACGCTCCGGTGGCGCGCGTGGCGCGAACAACGAGGCGGGATCAAGGCCGTTGCCGTCACCGCGGACGGTTCGCGCGTCGCGGTCGGCGGCTACGGCATGAAGCCGAGTACGGTCGCGCTTCTCGACCGCGTGACCGGCGACACGATCGCGCTGACCTGGCCCGCCGTGCGCGAAGGCGATGCCACGTTCGGCACCGTGCGGGCGGTTGCGTTCCGGTCGGACGGCCATATCGGGTTCGGCACCGCCGACGGGAGCCTGTGGGTATGGGATCCGACCCCATTAAAAGCGCCTGATAAGGACGGACGCACCGCCGCGCCGCCGCGACGCGTCGGCAAGCACGACGTGCCGAAGCAGTCGGTCGGAGACGCCGGGTTCAACTTTCCGCGGCTCGTGTACTTCCCCGATAAGAGCAAACTCGTTTCAGTCGCACAGAGCGGTCAGGTGTACGAGTGCGACCTCGCGAACACCATAGCCGACACCCCCAAGCAGGCGCCGCAGGGGAAGCCGTTGTTTGAAGCGGACCCGGACCAGCGGAACCACGCGCGTGTCTACCGGGCGGAACTCATCGACAACGGGAACTGGCTTCTGATCGCGTGCGCGGACAAGAAAGTACTGTTGCGCAGCGCGGACGGCGCGAAGACGATTCGTTTCGACCTCGATGACGACAACCAGTTCCCTCGAAGTGTCGCGTGGCACCCAAAGACGCGACAACTCGCGGTCGGCGTCGGAACCGTCCTCAAGACCGGTGCGAAGCCGCGGTTCTATTCCGAGGGGAACGATCAAATCTGGCTCTACGACGATCCCATCAAGAACCCGAAGCAGGAGCCGAAGCGGATTCCGCACACGGGTCCGGCGGAGGCGCTCGCGTTCCACCCCACCGAACCGCACCTCGCGATAGCGGGCGGCGACGCCGACGAAGTGACGCTGATCAACCTCGCGAATCTTGAGAAGCCGTTGACGGTGGTTCGCGGGGCCGGGCGCCGCCCGTGGTCTGTGAACCTCTCGGCGAACGGCAAGATGGTTGGCGTGCAAACCGAACACGACGCGAAGTCCATCGACCCGAACGCGCGCGGTGCGGGCGCGTGGACTCGCTTCGATCTGTCTCGCCTCAAAGCGACACTCGACGAGGGCCAGGCCTGGGTGAACCCCGTTCCGGCGGCGGACGGGTGGACCATCGTGCCGGACGAGCAGAGCCAGTTCGTGTGGTACGCGGAGCGATTGCGCGACGGGAAGAGAGAGCAATATCAGCTCAAACTCGACCGCGTTCGCGACCAGGCGCCGACGTGTTACACCTTCCTCCCCGCCGCCGGCGCGGTCCCAACACGCGTTATCGTCGGCCACTACTACGGCTGCACGCTGTTTGAACTTGTGCCGGAACGTGCCACTAAGGACAACACGCTCGCGGGCACGAAGGTGTTCACCGGACACGCGGGAGAGGTCACGTCTGTCGTAGCGGCGAAGGATCAAACGTGGTTCGTCACCGGCGGTAAGGATCAGACCGTCGCGGCGTGGTCGCTGAAGGACTGGAAGAGCGAACCGGGCCTAGGTGCAAAGTTCATCGAGAAGGACGGCGCAAGTGTGGCCGCCGTTGATACCGGTTCGCCGGGATGGGAAGCGGGGCTACGCGCCGGCGACGTTCTCGACCTGCTCGCGGTCGAGGGGAAACTCGTGTTCGATCGGCGCAAAGGCGCGTCGGTCGGAACGCTGGCGGACGCGCTCGGTGCGCTGAAGTCACCGCGCCCGGGCATTGAACTCTTCCTCGGGATCGCGGCCCGCGAGAAGGCTACACGGCGCGACACACTCACCACAGTGCGCCAACGTCCGCTGTGGAAGTGGTTCCCCGCGTTCGACAACCAGAACCGCATGAACGACTGGGTCGTGTGGATGTGGCACGGTTCGTACTATCACACGAAGACCACAAACGGCGACCGGCTCGCTGGCTGGCACGTCAACAGCCCCGATCCCGGCGGGCGCCCGGAGTTCTACCAACTTCAGCAGTTCGAGAAGCAGTTCCACATGCCGGACGTTCTCGAAAAGATCACCGATACACGCGACGCGGGTGAGGCGCTCGTCGCGGCCCGTGGCGAGACACCGACGCTTGTGCCGTTTACGAAGTACGAACCGGCCCCGGTCCGGGTCGCGTTGCAACAACTCAGCGTGCAGAAAGAGGGCCTCCCGCTCACCATCACGATGCGCGCACGCGGGACGAACCCTGACTTGCTTCCGGAACGCGTTGAACTGTGGGTGAACGATCACCTCGTGGAGTCGTGGCCGCCGACGGGGAAGACGCTTGATTCGACGAAGCCATTCGACGTGCCGTACACGATCCCCGCGGACAAGTTTTGGGCGGGCGAGAACCAGATCGCGGTCCTCGCGTTCAACGCTGCCGGCGGTCGGGCGGAAGAGTTTCACCTCGTGAAGAACCCGCGTCAGCCCGGCGACGCGAACCTGCTTGCGGTGCTCACCGGCATTAACGACTACTCCGACACGCGGAAGAATCTGCTCGGCGCGCGGAAGTTCGGCGACCTCAAGAGCGCGCACAACGACGCGACCGCACTTGGGAAAGAACTCGGCAAGTATGCCGGACCGAGACTGCTGTTCAAGGACGCGAAGATCGACCTCCAACTCGACCCCGTCCGCACCAAACTCACCGACACCCTCGCGCTGCTCGCGACGCGCGCGAAACCGGACGACACGCTACTCGTGTTCTTCGCCGGCCACGGCGACCTGCTCATGCCGAAGGACGGGCCGCTTCCGAACGAGGGCCGCAGTGTTCTCACGGACCAGGGCGTGTTCCTGTTTTGCTGCCCGGATTATTCCCCGCACAAGCCCGGTGCGACCGCGCTCTCCGCGGAGGAACTGTTCGCCGCACTCGCGAAGATCAACTGCCGCAAGGTGGTGTTGCTCGACGCATGCCATTCGGGGCGCGTCGCGACCCCGAATCTGCTCCGCCGGTGCGTGCCAAACGGTCGGGGGCCGCTCATCATCGCCGCCTGCGACCAAGGCGAACAGTCCTACGAACACCCGAAGTACGGCCATGGGGTGTTCACCTACGCGGTCCTCGACGCGCTGGACAAGGACAGGGGCTACCGGAAAGCGGACTACGACTCCGACGGCGCGCTGTCGCCAGAAGAGTTGTTCGATTACGTTGCGGAGAAGGTGCCGGGCCTGCTGAAGCGGGTCGGGCTGATGGAACCGCAGACGCCGGTCAGCTACCCGCGTCAGTTGCCGAAGACCGCGTTCTTGAAGCGGTGAGGGGCTTTATGCGCACGAGAATCGGTCACATCCGCGCAATCGCGGTGTTCACACTCCTGTTCACACCCGTGTTCGCGCGCAGTGCCGAGCCGCCCGAACACCGCGTCACCGGCGATCTCGCGATCCGCGCGCGCGCCATCATCCAGAAGCATTGCTCCGCGTGCCACACCGGGAACCCCGAACCGGGCTTCAGCAAACTCAAGTTGATGGACCGCAAACAAGTGGTCGCGAGGAAGAAGCCGGTTCCGCTCGTCACCGCGAAAGGGCGGTCGCAACTCCTCGAACTCGTCAAAGACGGTTCGATGCCACCGGGGAATCGGCCCGGTCTGGACGCCGAAGAGATCGCGGTATTGGAGAAGTGGGTGAACGCGGAAGCACCCGCGTACCCGATCACGTTCGACGAGCGGACCACACTTTCGGATATCGCCGATGACTTCGAGCGAATCGTCGAGAAGACGAAGGTCGGTGACCCCGCGGAGTACATACGTTACGTCTCGTTCGCGCACCTGATCCGCGACGGTCAACCGATTCCCGACCTCGTCGCAGCGGAGAAAGCCCTCAACGATGCGCTTTCGGCAGCGGCTGAGCGGCCGTTCCACGCGGAGCCTGTCGATGTCGCCGCAACGCTTTTCCGCGTCGAAACGAGCCGACTGGGTTGGTTGACACGCGAACTCTTCAACAAGATGGAGGTGCGCGACAAGGACAAGGGCGGCAAACGGATCATCGGTGGCGCGTATCGCTTCCAACCGTTTGACTTGCTTCTGATGGAGTATCCCCATGCGCGGGTGCTCCCAGCTAACGACCCGGACGAACTGCGACTGGAAAAGTTGCTCGCGCGCGAGAACCAGTTCCGACCGGTGCCATTCGTTCGCGGGGACTGGCTCGCGGACGCACTCCTTGGCGATGGCTTTTTCTCTCGCCTGATGGGGAACAAGAAACTGACCCCGCTCGCGGAGGACATCAAGTCACTGGCCGCACTTGAGAAGGCGCTGGCACGCAAGGGAGAGGAACCCGATGGGCCGATCGCGAGTCCATTCGTGGGAGCCAAACCCGTGATCGTGCCCGCGCCGCTCGCGGGCCGAGCATCTATCCCGCCGCTCGCGGGGTGGTACACCGGCGATGTGACGCCCGAGAAAGCCCCGTTCACGCTCAAGGCCGAGTTGGTCGTTTCTGGAAAAGCAGTCACACAGGTGGTTGCCGACCAAGAGTTCCAGTTGCGTGTGGAATGCGATCGCACGGTGCAGTTCACGTTGCTGATGATCCTCTCGGACGGCGAAGTGCGGGTGCAACCGGTGCAGGGCGGCAGCGTACTCAAGGAGAGGACCGAGCGGTCACTGGCGCCGCTCGGGAAGACCAACTTCGTGATCGCGGGAATCGGAACCGGTGGCGACGTGGCGACAGAACACTTCGTCCTCCTCGCCTCCGAGACCGCGCTGCCGGAAATACTGATCGTGAGGAGCAAGCACCCCGACAAGTGGATCGAGCGGTTCCTGCCTGATCCGACCGCGAAAGGCTTCGACCCAAATACGGCGGTGCGGAAAGTCATCCCGATCAAGGTAACGAGGAAATGAGTAGGTCCGGGAAATCCGGCAACGTGTGGCGGAACGATTGAACCGGGAAAGTGCGTTGTGCCGATAATGTGAGCGCGTCGCCTACTCGGATCCCCTCGCGGACACGGAGCGTCCCATGCGCCGGGTATTTGTCCCCGCACTCGTCGGTCTGTTGCTCGCGGGTAGCACCGCCCGCGCGCAGGAACGGTTAGTCCCCTCGCTCACGGGTCACTGGAACGGGTTTCGCTACTCACGCCCACTGCCCCCGCCTTGTCCACCTCCTGGGGTCGGCCCCTACGTGCCCGGCGTTCCGGGCATGCCGGGAACCATGCCGGTCGATCCGAATGTGCCGCGCATGAACCCGCCGATGCCGCCGCCCGGCGTGCCTTCAATCGATCCGCCTGTAGGGGTAGCACCGCCCCCGAACCCAGTCGAACGCCGGCTGACCGATCCGTACGCACAGGCGCGGGAAGCTGGTGGCGAACCCTCGCGCACGTTCAACGAGAACTTCGACGGTGACTTCGGAGGCAGTTTCTACAAACAGAGCCTCACCACGGGCTTCAAGGTGGTGCCGCGTGTGGTCGGTTCCACGCCGCGAGTGATCGGCACTTCGCAGCGCGTTGTCGGGTTCACACCGGTCCAGCGACTGGACGTCAGCGGAGAACCGATCATCGTGAACGAACCGATCATCGTGAACGAACCGATCATCGTGAACGAACCGATCATCGTGAACGACGTGGTGGCACAGAAGCGCCTCGCACGGATCACGCTCGCGTCCCGTTACAGCGGCGTGATGATCACCGACAACGACAGCCCGCGCCCGCAGGACCGCATCTATGGAGGCTACAACTTCTATGACGACATTGGCGGCTCGCTGAACCCCGGTTCCCCGCAGACCGACCTTCAGCGGCAGACAGTTGGCTTCGAGAAGACGTTCCTCGATGGCGATGCGTCGTTCGGGATGCGGATGCCGTTCGTACAGCAATACGGGGGCGGCGTTGCTGGGACGAATAACGTGGGCGACCTTTCGCTGCTCGGGAAGTATGCGTTCTACAACAACCGCGAGACTGGTGACCTGTTCACGGTCGGCTTCGTGCTAACCGTGCCGACCGGGGGTGGGGACGCGATCCTCGGCGACGGTTCCAAAGCCCCGCACTCGCTCCTGTTCCAGCCGTGGGGCGGGTTCGTGAAGGTCATCGACCGCACGTTCATCCAGGGCATCACGAGCCTGATCGTCCCGACAGACGAACGTGACCCGACGTTGTTGAACAACAGCATCGGCGTCGGCTACTACGCGTACCGTGGCGGGGTGGGCAGCGTGTTGGCGAGTGTGGCGCCGGTCGTCGAGTTGCACATCCGGACACCGCTGACGAGCAGGCACCAGGATGGACTGGTGTACCTTCAGGACCAGGTTAACGTAACTAGCGGTGTCCGCTTCCGGTTCAACCGTGCGACGCTCAGCACCTCGGTATGTATCCCAGTTGTCGGGCCGCGTCCCTGGGCGGTCGAGGCGATGAGCTTCCTCAACTTTAACTTCTGAACCACCAGTCTCAGAATGGCTCGCGGATGACGCGAGCCATTCGATGAACACGCCAGAGCAAATCTCTCAGATTCGCCCCCTTCGGGAATCAGCACACGCTCCCAAAATAATTCCCACCGTATTTGGGACAGCACGTGAATTTCGGTTGACACACCCCATTAGTCGGGTACTCTTAGAAACACCCGTTCATCCCTCAGGACCGCGCATGAAGCGCGACCGGCCACGGTTGGCCGCGGATGCTTGGCTCCAGCCTTCCCCCCAACACGGCTGCGAGGCACCGCGAATGTCGAACTTAACGAACGTCCCGCAACCCGCGGCGGCGCCTGACACTGCGCCTGACGCGGTACCCGATGCCAAACACGGCTCCGGCACCACAACTTTCCCGGCTGATCGACGGAAACGCAACATTCCCGTTGCGACGGATCGCCGACGCGCCGAGAATGCTGCTGCCAAGCGCAAGACCAGTGAGCGCCGGCGGCTCATCGATCCAACCACCTGCGAACGCGACTACACCGACGACGAAACCGAGTTCATGAAGGCCATGGACCGGTATAAGCGCGAGAATCGGCGCCCGTTCCCGACGTGGAGCGAGGTGCTCGAAGTTCTCTATTCACTCGGCTACCGTCGCGTCGCTGAGACCACCGAGTTGCCGGGACGCGGTTCTGGCGTGGTCACAGCGCCTGCCGCGGAAACGGTTGCCCCATCGCCCGCCAAGGGATAGTCGCAACTGGTCACGGAGTGACCGGACCACACCACGATGGCAAGGATGCCGCGATGAAGTTGTTCGTGAGCGCTGGGGAGCCGAGCGGTGACCTGCACGGCTCAAATCTCATCCGCTCGATTCTCAAAAAGCAACCGGAATCGCGCATCACCGCACTCGGTGGTGACCGCATGCGCGCTGCCGGTGCGGACCTACTCTACCCACTCGCCGACCACGCGGTCGTGTTCTTCAAGAATGCGATCCGCGAACTGCCCCAGATCTTCAGCGTGGGCAATCTCGCGATCCGGCATATCCGCACGCAGAAGCCAGACGCGGTCGTGCTGATTGACTACCCCGGCTTCCACCTTGAACTCGCGAAGCGCATTCGCGACTTCGGCATCCCGACCTACTTCTTCGTGCCTCCGCAGATCTGGGCCTGGCGTCAGGGTCGCGTCCGCATTGTGCGCAAGTATTTCACAGGCGTCTTTACCGCGCTCCCGTTTGAGGAGGAATGGTATCGGGCACGCGGTGTCAAGACCCACTACATCGGGCACCCTTACTTCGACGAACTCGCGAGTCAGCAACTCGATCCTCAGTTCCTTGCGCAAGCGAGGGCAAAGCCCGGCACTCGGGTCGCGATCCTCCCTGGCTCGCGCAACAGCGAGGTCGCCGCGAATGCCCAGATGATGCTCGCCGCCGCGCGAAAGGTCCACGCGGCGCGCCCCGACACGCGGTTCCTCGTCGCGGCCTTCAATGCGGCTCAAGCCGACGCGGTGCTTGCAATCCTGCCACCCGGCTTGCCGGTCGAGGTTCACGTCGGCCGCACGCCGGAGATCATCGAACTGGTCGAAGCGTGCATCGCAGTGTCCGGCTCCGTGAGCCTGGAGTTGATGTATCGGGCCAAGCCCACGGTCGTGGTCTACCGCGTGAACCCGCTCTCCGCGTGGGTGCTGTCGAAACTGCTCAAGGTGAAATACATCTCGTTGGTGAACCTTCTTCTCGATGACGAGGTGTTTCCCGAATTCCCGACCGTGCGAGACTGCTCCGACGAGGTCGCGGGTCACATCCTGGGATGGTTGAACGAACCAGCCCGCCGCGCGGCGGTCGTCGATCGTCTTGTCGCGCTGCGGGGCCGCGCCGCTGTGCCCGGAGCGTGCGACCGGGCCGCCGCGTTCCTTCTCGGTGTGGCGGAACAATCTCGCGCCCGGCCCGCGGCCTGATTCCGCACGTTCCACGAACTCCACCCGGGCTACAGGGTCCTGGTTTGTTAAGATGACACGAAGCGAACCCCGCATGGAGTCTCGGCATGGCCGACAAGCCGACGCCAGCCGTTCAGGACTACCTGAAAGCCATTCACCAACTGGGCGGTACTGACGAGGGCGTTGCGTCTGGGAAGATTGCGACCGCGCTTGGGGTCAAAGCGCCGTCTGTCACGGGCATGTTGAAGCGCCTTGCCGACGCTGGGTGGATCGAGTACACGTCGGGAACGGGTGCGAAACTCTCTGCGGCTGGCCTCGTCGAAGCGCTGCGAGTGATACGCCGTCACCGGCTTGTCGAACTGTTCCTCACGCAAGTCCTCAAACTCGACTGGAGTGAGGTGGACACAGAAGCGGAGGCGCTCGAACACGCCATCTCCCCACGTCTGGAACAGGCGATCTCCGATTATCTCGGCGAACCACACGAAGACCCGCATGGCCACCCAATTCCGTCGCGCACCGGTGAGATGAAGTCGCGGAACCTGAAACGGCTCTCCGAATTCCGTGCGGGAGATACGGTTGTTGTGCGCGAAGCCCAAGATGACAACCCCGACCGTCTACGGCATTGGAGCGCACAGGGGTTGACCCCCGGCGCACGTGTTCGCGTCCTTTCGTACCAGGAACTGGACGACCTGTTCGAGGTAGAAGTAGATGGTAAGTTGGTGCGACTCGGCAGCGAGGGCCTGAATGGGCTTCGCGGCGAACTCGTCACTTCATCCGGCATGAAATAACTTCCCTGTCAAGTCGCCGGTGTCAGTTCGTCGTATTGAGTGGTCGTGCGACAGCGGCCGAAAAAGCCATCTCTGCAACCAACTCTCAACATTTTCCGCAGTCTGCGGTTGACCCGTTCGATCTGCGACCTACTGTTCGGTGCCCGCAGTAGTCTGCTGCGCACTTACAGCGACCGCCATGATGCTCAAGGGGAGTATACCTGTGTTCGAACTGCTCGCGTGCAACGTCGCCTGCCTCGCCATCGCAGTTGTTTATTACGCCTGGAGCGATGTGTACGTCCAGAGCCGTCGCCGCGAAAAGCTCAACGACCGAGTCGCGTACATGTTGTGGGTTGCGGCCAACCGCACCTCATGAACTGTGGAAGAATCCGACAGGTAGGGAGGCATGAGCCTCCCTGCCTGCGTTTCACCTGCCTTGGGTGCGCCGATTGACCACATCCGCCGCGCCCGGTACGATCACTTCTGGAATCGCGCCTCGCATTATTGACATCACAACGGACCCGATGTTCACAAAGCGGATCATTCCGTGTCTTGACGTGGACCGTGGACGCGTCGTTAAGGGCACGAATTTCGTGGACCTGCGCGACGCCGGCGACCCGGTCGCTGTCGCGCGGAAGTACGATGAACAAGGCGCCGACGAGTTGGTCTTCCTCGATATCTCCGCGAGCCACGAGGGGCGCGCGATCATGTTGGAGATGGTGCGTCGCGTCGCGGAAGAAATCTTCATGCCGTTTACCGTCGGCGGTGGGATTCGCACCCTCGCAGACGCGACACAACTCATTCAGGCTGGGGCGGAGAAGGTGAGTCTGAACTCCGCTGCGGTCAAGACGCCCGAACTGATCGCGGAGGTGAGCCGCAAGTTCGGGAACTGCGCGACCGTGGTGAACATCGACCCCCGCCGCGTCCAGCGCGACGGCAAGGAGTTTTGGGAAGTTCACGTGAACGGCGGTCGCGTGCCAACGGGCCTGGAAGCGGTTGCGTGGGCACGCCGCGTCGTGGAGCTTGGTGCGGGCGAAATTGTCCTCACCTCGATGGACGCGGACGGCACGAAGAACGGGTACGATATCCCCATGCTTGAAGCGGTGAGCCGCGCGGTGAACGTGCCGGTCGTCGCGAGTGGCGGGGCCGGGAACCCGGAACACCTACGCCTCGCGTTCGAGGCCGGTGCCGATGCCGCGCTCGCCGCCAGTATCTTCCACTACAACGAATATTCGATCCCCGACACGAAGGCGTATCTGGCCGCGCGGGGCGTGGCTGTGCGCCTTTCGTAGGGTGGGTCAAGGCTTTGCGCAGGCCCACCACGGCGATGCCAGAACGATAACTATCTTTGCTGCAGCTCATCGCTGGTGGGCCTGCGCAAAGCCTTGACCCACCCTACAAGACACTTAGAGGGACAATCTCGATGCCGCCGCCTGCTTCACCACCACCAGCGCCGCCGCCTCCCCCAGTGCCTTACGTTCCGATCTCGATCAACTCGCCGGAACCGGGGCTGAAGGTCGCGGCCACCATCGCCGGCGAACCGCAGATCAACCAGTTGTTCCGCACCGTGATGCTCCACAAAGGTTCGGACCTTCACCTGAAGGCCGGGCTGCCGGGCATGATGCGGCTTCGCGGCGTCATCCAGAAGATGAACACGCCCAAACTCGAACAAGAGACGCTTGAGAAGCTCATCTTCCCGATCCTCAAGGATCGGGACAAGAAAGTTCTCGAAGAGACCGGCGGCGCCGACTTCGCCCACATCATCGGCGCCGACGAGGCCCGCTATCGCGTCAACCTGATGAAGCAGCGCGGCCGGTTCGCGATGGTCGCCCGGCTCGTGAACCAGAGCATCCCGTCGTTCGAGAAACTGGGCCTGCCGCCTATGATCGAAAAACTGTGCCACTACGAGCAGGGCATGGTGCTGCTCGCGGGCGTGACAGGGTCCGGCAAATCGACCACCATCGCGTCGATGCTCGACTACATCAACGCGACCGAGGCGCTGCACATCCTCACGCTGGAAGACCCGATCGAGTTCGTGTTTCAGGACAAGATGTCGATCGTGAACCAGCGCGAAGTGTTCCTCGACGTGTGCGACTGGCACACGGGACTGAAGCACGCGGTCCGCGAAGACCCGGACATCATTCTTGTGGGTGAGTTGCGAGACTCGGAGACGTTCGAGTCGGCCGTCCACGCGGCCGAGACCGGGCACGTCGTGTTCGGGACGATCCACGCCTCAAATGCCTATAGCACCATCGACCGTATCCTGGGCTTGTTCCCGCCGAGTCAGCACGGTGCGGTGCGTCAATCAATGGTGTTCAACCTGCGTGCGGTGGTGGCTCAGAAGTTGGTGCCGTCGTGCATCCCCGGCGTGTCGCGCGTGCCGACGAACGAGATCATGATCGTGAACCCGACGATCCGCGACATCATCCTGAAGGGGCAAGACGCGAAGCTCTTGGACGCGATGCGTGCGTTCTACAACGAAGGTATGATGGACTTCAACAAGAACCTGGAAGACCTGTGCCTCGGCGGGCGCATCGACAAGGCAACGGCGTTGGAGTTCTCGCCGAACCCCGAGCAACTCCGCATGGCGCTGAAGGGCATCAAGGTCGCGGCCAGCGGCCTTGTGTGATGTGGTTGATTCTTGTTACCAGCCCGCGACGCCAACAAGGGCCAACCTTGCTGGCGCTGCGGGCTGGTAAAGTTCTACTCCGCCAAACTCACGCAGATCAGTTCCTTGTCGTTGCGGACGTAGACGCACTTGTTCGCGAACGCGGGGTGCATCCACACCACCAAGCGCCCGCGACCGGCCATTGTGTTCGTCGGGTCGATCACATGCACCCGGTCGATCTCCTCGTACCCCTTCGGCGACAACTTCGCGATGATCAAGTCACCCTGTTCGTTGAACAGGAAATAGCGGTCACCGTGCGGGATCAGGAACGCGAGGCTCCACCGCTCCTTGTCGTCGGGTTCGGGGTTCTCCGCGATCTTCGCGGGAGTGCGTGCGCCGCGGGTCGCGAGCATCGACTCCCACATGCGCTTCCCGGTGTTCGCTTCGATGCACCGCAGTTGCCCGTAACTGCACACGCCATAGATGTGATCGCCCACTACGACCGGCGTCGCCATGATCGAACTCAGGTCGGTCGTCAGGTCCGGCGTTTCGCCCTTCGCCTTACTCTTCCACACCACTTCGGCCTTGTCCGCGCCGACCCTCATCAGCATCGACCCGTTGTAGAACGACGTGATGAACAGCTTGTCGTCACCGACCTTTCGCGGGGTCGGGGCGGTGAGCGCGGCGCGCGAGTCGAACGGCACACGCCACAGTTGCCTCCCGGTGTTCGGCTCCAGCCCGACGACTGCACGCGCGTGCCAGATGATGAGTTGAGGCTTCCCGCCGAACTCGTAGATCATCGGCGGGCAGTACCCGAAATCGCCCTGGCAACTCTGCGACGTCCACAGTTCCTTGCCGGTCTTCTTGTCGAACGCGACCACGAGCCGGTCGTTCGTGCCGCCGACCAGACAGATGAGCTTGTCGCCGTCCACGAGCGGGTGCGCGGCGAACCCCCACACCGGCAGACCGGCGTCATAGTCCTTCATGAAGTTCTTCGACCACACAACTTTCCCGTCCGCGACCGTGACCGCTTTCAGGTCGCCCATCGCGCCGAGCGTGTACACGAAGTCGCCGTCAACGGTGGGCGTGCATCGCGGGCCAGCGGCGTAGCTGACCGTGTATTCGACCGGGTAGTCGGTGGCCCAAAGCTTCTTGCCGGTCTTCTCGTCGAGACACAGCACGCGCTCCTTGCCGGGAACGCGCGTGCCTTTCGCGAACCCGCTCGCGGGGAGTTTCGCGTCATTGGCGGGCACCAGATCGAGAACGAACACCTTGCCGTTAGCGACGGCCGGACCCGCGTAGCCGACGCCGACATCGGCCTTCCACGCGACCTTCGGCCCGCCCTTCGGGAACTTCTCGACAAGCCCGGTGTCGCGCCACACCCCGTCGCGCTTGGTGCCCAACCACTGCGGCCAATCCTCGGCCGTCGCGGTGCCGGTGATCGCAACAAGAACGGCAAGGCTCCAAAACAATCGCATGACGCCTCCTGTGTCTTCGTAGGTCGGGTCGAGTCTTCGAGGCCCGACGTGATTTCGCGAATGGAGAACGTCGGGCCTCGAAGACTCGACCCGACCTACAGGATACCCAGCGAGAACGGTCGGGGTTTCGGTCCCGTTGAACCCGACTCGGTGTTGTCTTAAAGTAATCTGCGGTCGCTCTCGTTACCAGCACGCTCCCGATTCCTGCTCCGTGGCGGTGACCATGTTTGAAGGCATTACCAAGTCGCTCGGCGAGGCGTTCAAGAAGCTCCGCGGACGCGGGCGACTGACCGCCGAGAACGTCAAGGACGGGCTGCGCGAAGTGCGCCGCGCGTTCCTCGAAGCCGACGTAAACTTCAACGTCGCCAGCGACTTCATCGCGCGCGTCGAAGCCAAGTCGCTTGGCCAGGACGTACTCGCGCGTGTGGACCCGTCCGAGCAGATCGTCAAGAACGTCTACGAAGAACTGGTCGCGCTGATGGGGCCGGTGGATCACAAGATCCCGCTGCGCTCCGACCGGCCCGTTGTGCTCATGCTCTGCGGCCTTCAGGGTTCCGGCAAAACCACCACCGCGGCGAAACTCGCGCTCACGCTGAAAGGGCAAGGGCGCAAGCCGATGCTCGCGGGTGCGGACCTTCAGCGCCCCGGTGCCGTCGAGCAACTGAAGACGCTCGGCGAACAGATCGGCGTGCCGGTTTACAGCGAGGCGACGAACCCGATCGATGTGTGCCGCAACGCGGTTGCAGAAGCGAAGCGCACCCTGTGCGACATCGTCATTCTCGACACCGCAGGCCGGTTGCAGATCGACGACGCGTTGATGGCCGAGCTTCAACGCATTGACAAATTGGTGAAGCCGGACGAGTGCTATCTCGTCGTGGACGCAATGATCGGCCAGGAGGCCGCGAACGTCGCGAAGGCGTTCAACGACGCTCTTGAGTTGAACGCGTGTATCCTCACGAAGCTCGACGGCGACGCTCGCGGTGGCGCGGCGATGTCGATCAAGGGCGTGACGGGCGTACCAATCAAGTTCATCGGTATGGGCGAGAAGGTTGATAAGCTCGAAGACTTCGTCCCCGAGCGCATGGCCGGCCGCATCATGGGCCAGGGCGACATGATGGGGATCGTCGAGAAGATCGCGGGCATTCAACAGCAGATGTCGCAGGAGGATCTCGCGGAGCAACAGGCGAAGATCGCGAAAGGCGACTTCACGCTCGAAGACTTCCGCAAGCAGTTCGAGCAGATCGCAAAGATGGGCATGAAGGACATGATCGGCCGCATGCCGGGCATGGCCGAGATGATCCCCGAAGGCGAAGACCCCGAAGTCGCGCTGAAGCGCGTCCAGGGCATGATCGACGCGATGACCAAGAAGGAGAAGGCCGACCCCGACATCATCGACACGCCGCGTCGCCGCCGCATCGCGAAGGGCGCGGGCGTTGAGCCGCACGAGATCAATCAATTTCTCAAGCAGTTCGCCCAGGTTCGCGTGCTGATGAAGCAGATGTCGCAAATGTCACTGTGGCAGCGCCTGAAGATGGTCACGGGGATGGGCAAGGCGGGCGCGTTCCTGCCGGGTGGGATGGACGGCATCGTGAAGAAGGGCGACACCGGGCGCCGAAAGAGCGCGAAGGAACGCGCCGACGAGCGCAAGAAGAAAAAGAAGCGGAAATAGTCACAAGTCGGTAAGTCGCAAGTCCCGGGTCAAGACAGAGCAGGTGTCTTGACCCGGGACTTGCCGACTTGTGACTTTCCACAGTAGTCGCTTCCCGTCGCACTCGCTATCATTCCAGTTCTTCTGCGAATTGCGCTTTGATAGGGGAGTTGCAGTGGCTGTACGTATCCGAATGAAGCAGATGGGCCGGACACACCGGCACTATTACCGCATCGTGGCCATCGACCACCGTCAGCCGCGCGACGGCCGGGTGATCGAGGAACTCGGCACCTACGACCCGCACATCAAGGAGAAGGGCGAGCGCGTCACGCTCATTCCTTCGCGCATCAAGTACTGGAAAAGTGTGGGCGCGAAGGCGTCAGAGCATTGCGAAGCGATCTTCAAGAACTTCATGAAGAAGTGGGAAGAGATCGAATCGCAGAAGGCTGCCCAGAAGGCGGCAGAAGACGCCAAGAAGGCTGCGGAGGCGAGCGCGCCAACGGCCTAACCCGCGAGCCGAATGCGAGCGTGGCCCCATGCGCTTCGACGTGCTGACGCTGTTCCCCGGTATCTTCGACAGTTACCTCAAGCAGAGCCTGCTCGAAGACGCGATCCAGGCCGGGTTAGTCGCGGTCAACGCCTGGAACATTCGTGACTGGACCCAGGACAAGCATCATCGTGTAGATGATCGGCCATTCGGCGGCGGTCCCGGTATGGTGCTGATGGCACAGCCGGTATTAGACTGTGTTGTGGCGGTGCAAGCGAAAGCGGAGTCGCCGGGTCGAGTGGTGATGCTCACCCCCACCGGCGAACGGCTCACGCAAAGAGCCGTGGAGAAACTCGCGCAGGAACCGCGGTTGTTGCTCCTATGTGGTCGCTACGAGGGGTTCGACGACCGCATCCGGCAGTTGCTCGATCCTTGGGAAGTCTCCGTCGGTGACTTCGTTTGTAACGGTGGCGAAGTCCCCGCGATGGTGCTGATTGACACTGTCATTCGGCTGATACCGGGCGTGCTTGGACACGAACAAAGTGCGGTGGACGATTCGCACAACGAGGACGGGCGCCTCGAACACCCGCAGTACACGCGACCGCGGGTGTTCAACGGCTTGGAAGTGCCGCCCATACTCTTGAGTGGGAACCACGCGGCGATAGCGAAGTGGCGGCGAGAGCAGAGCGAGTTGAGTAGCCGCGAACGAAACAAGGCGGGCGGGGGGGCGTCGGCCCCCTAATTATTCAAGCGAGTCGACATTAATCGCGCGCGACACGCGCTGCGGAAAGGGAATGGTGGGCCATGTTGTCGCCCCTCATGCAGTTGGTCGAGACCGAGAACACGAAAAACGACGTCCCCGACTTCCAGGTCGGCGACCGGATCGAAGTCCACCAGAAGATTCTGGATGGTGCTAAGGAACGCATCCAGATTTTCGAGGGCGACGTGATCTCGCGCAACCACGGCGGTGCGCGCGAGACCATGACGGTGCGCCGGTTGGTGCAGGGCGAAGGCGTCGAACGCATCTTCGCGATCCACTCGCCGCGCATCGCGAAGATCGTGGTGAAAAAGGCCGGTATGGTTCGCCGCGCGAAGCTGTACTACCTGCGCGATCGCGTGGGCAAGGCGACCAAGATTCGCGACGACGTGCAGCGCCAGACGCAGATCGACGCGAACCTCAAGACCGCCGCCGAGACGGCCGCGAAGGCCGCACAGGTGGCTGCCGCCGCAGCAACCGCCGCGGGTGGCGAGAGCAAGTCCGCCGCCAAGAAGCGCGCCCGCAAGGAAGCCGAGGCAGCGAAGAAGAAGTAAACACGGTTCGGGCCGCGACCCCAAGGGAGCGGTTGTGCACATGGCACACGATACCCCTTCGGCCGATCCCGACACGCCGCCTTCCTCCGACTTTACAAACTGGCGGTGGTGGAAACGGTGGTTCGGTCGGCGCAGCGAGCGGGCCGCGGCGCGATACCTTCGCGGGTTGCGCTATCGGCTGCTCGCGGCCAACGTCTGCGACCGCGACGGTGAACTCGACATCCTCGCAATCGACGGCGAAACGCTTGTGATCGTTGAAGTGCGTTCGACTTCCAGCGACCGGTTCGACGCGATTCGTGAAACCGCCGCCTCGGTGGACCTCCGCAAACAGCGGAAGATCACCGAGGCGACGTCGCGCTTTCTGGCACGCCGAAGGTTGTTGGGAAAGATCGCGGTACGGTACGACGTGCTTGTGATCGCCTGGCCGGAGCACGCCCGCGAACCTACCGTGCATCACATCCCTCACGCCTTCGAGTCAACCGGCCGCTTCCAGTTCTTCACGTGAGTTCGCAATGTCCACCTTCAAGCCGGTCGAAGAGCAACTTGCAGTGATTATGCGCGGCGCCGCGCAGATCGAAACCCGCGACGAACTCAAAAAGAAACTCGAACGTAGCTACGCGACCGGCAAGCCGCTTCGCATCAAGTACGGCATCGACCCGACCGGATTCGACGTTCACCTCGGGCACACAGTTCCGCTCCGCAAGTTGCGTCAGTTTCAGGAACTCGGCCACACCCCGGTGCTCATCATCGGCACCGCGACCGCGGCGGTTGGTGACCCCAGTGGGCGCGACGCGAGCCGTCAGGGGTTAACGACTGAGCAGATCGACAAGAACGCGCAGACGTACCTCACGCAGATCGCGAAAGTGATCGACGTAACGTGCGCCGAAGTGCGCCCGAACGGCGACTGGTTCACGAAGTTCACCTTCGCGGACATGCTGAAACTGCTCGGCTCGACCACGATTCAGCGGATGATCGAGCGCGACGACTTCACGAACCGCATCAAGACCGGCACCGCGATCTACCTTCACGAGTGCTTGTACCCGTTGATGCAGGGTTGGGACTCGGTGGAGATTCACGCGGACGTGGAACTCGGCGGCACCGAACAACTCTACAACCTGATGGTGGGTCGCGATCTCCAGCGCACCGCGGGTCAGGAAGCCCAGATTTGCTTCACGATGCCGATCCTCCGCGGACTGGACGGCGAAAAGAAGATGGGCAAGAGCCTCGGCAACTACATCGGCCTGAACGAACCCGCGAAGGAGATGTTCGGCAAGACGATGCGGATTCCCGACACGCTGATGAAGGAGTGGTTCGAGTTGCTCACGGACCGACCGGAGAAGGAAGTAGCCGCGATTGTCGCGGGCCATCCGAACGAAGCTAAGAAGTTGCTCGCGTCGGACATCGTGACTTTCTACCACGGCGCGACTGCCGCGGCCGAAACTGTCGCGGACTGGAACAAGCAGTTCGCCGGCAGTGGCGCGAAGCAAGACCCGGACCACATCGATGACGTGACCATTCCCGCGGCGAAACTGGTTGCGGGCGGAATGCTCGCGGTCGAGCTGATCGCGGAGGCGAAGCTCGCCGCAAGTAAAGGTGAGGCGCGCCGCAAGATCGAAGAGGGCGCGTTCAACTACGGGCCGGACCGCACGCGGCCCGCCGACGTAAAGGCGAGTGTGCCCGTGAGCGAGGGGTTGATCGTGCGTTTGGGCCGGAAGATTCTACGCGTACGACTGTCGTGATTCACATCACCCACCCACTCGTTTACCAGCCCGCGGCGCAAGCAAGGGCTTTGCCTGTATCCTTGCGTGCGCTCTTTGAGGTTGCGCTCGATGCGTGTGCAAGAAGAATTGGCATTGGGTTTTCGCCCCTCCGGGGCGAAAACCCAAAAGCCAACTCCTCCTTAGATGAGGCGAACGCTACTTCAAAGCTTGCGCCGCGGGCTGGTAAGGACGTCACTTCTGCTTCTTCGGCATCAGGTTCATTGCGGCGAGGCTCATTGTGCGCACACCGGTGCGGATGCTTGGCTCCGGCACTGGGGCGTAGGCGTCGGTGTGCATCCCCTGCAAACCGGGCGCACCGGGCTTCTGCGCCGCGTCGTACTTCTCCTGCGAGATCGTGCCGATGAAGTACATCAGGCTCGGAATCTTGCCGCCGTCCGCGTAGCGGGCGAAGTCCTCGGCCCCCATCATCGGCTTGCGGTTGCCACGCACGTTGTCGGGGCTGACGATCTCGCGAAACACCGCGCCGCACTTGCGCGCCAAAGCCACATCGTTGTAAGTTGCGGGCGTGGACTCCTCCAAACTCACCTTCACCTCCGGCGGCGGGGCATTCGCGCCAAGTGCTGCAGCGCGCGCGATCCGGTCGATCGCCTTCAGCACGCGGTCGCGGGTCGCGTTTGTCGTTGAGCGCACAGTGAGTTGCAGTTTCACTTCGTTCGGGATGATGTTGTGCTTCGTGCCGCCGTGGATCGATCCGACTGTCACAACCACGGGGTCGAGCGGGTCGGTCTCGCGGCTCACGATCGTCTGCAGGTCGAGGATGATTCGCGCTGAAAGCACGATGGGGTCGATGGTCGCGTGCGGGGCCGCACCGTGTCCGCCCTTGCCCTTCACGAGAATGTCCACGGTGTCGGAGTTGGCCATCGCAAGCCCTTCGCTGAACCCGAGCGAACCCGCCGGGTGGAGCGGGTCGGAGTGCAGCGCGAGTGCGTAATCCGGCTTCGGGAACTTCGTGTACAGCCCCGCTTCCAGCATCTGCTTCGCCCCCGCGACGATCTCCTCTGCCGGTTGTGCGATGAACACAACGGTGCCGCTCCACTTGTCCTTCATCGAAGCGAGTACGCGGGCGGCGCCGACCCAACTCGCCATGTGAATATCATGGCCGCACGCGTGCATCACGCCGACCTCGACTCCGTCGCGGTTCTTCACCTTGACCTTGCTCGCGTAGCGTAGGCCGGTTTGCTCAATGATTGGCAAGCCGTCCATGTCGGTGCGGATCAGCACAACGGGGCCGGGGCCGTTCTTAAACACCGCGACCACGCCGTTGCCGCCGAACTTCTCCGTCACCTCGTAACCGGCCTTCTTCATCTCCTCCGCGAGGCGCTTTGAGGTGTTCACCTCCATCAAGGACAGTTCCGGGTTCTCGTGGATGTGTTGGTAGAGCGCGACCAGATCCTTGATCTCGCCATCGAGTTTCTTGTCAACATCGGCGAGGCGGTCTTTGACCCAACCCTCAGGGGGGGTCGGCTGTGCCTTCGGTTCTGGTTGCGCCGGTTTGAGCGCCGCAAGCGGGCGCGGTTCGACGCCGGAAACAGCGAGACTAGCGGTTAGAATCACGAGTGCGGCGAGTTGGCGGGGCAGCATGATCGGACCTTTCACGATGCGAGTCTCAAGCGGTGTGGGAAGCGCGCGAAACGGGCGGATTTCGGGTTCGGAAGTCACTTGGCGAACGTAAACTAAACTAGGCACTTTCGTCTCGATTTCGCCAACACAAGGAGTAACTACTGTGTCTGCCAAGACATTGACGGTACAGCAACGCAAGTCCATTTTCCACGCGCTGGTGGAAGTGCAGGATACCCATACCGTTACGATCTTGGATTCCAAGAAGGAGATCGCGTCACGGTTCCAGATTACGAAGGAGCAGGTGGATCTCATCGAGCGGGAAGGGCTGGCGAAGGACTGGCCCCCGCTGGCTTGATTTGCAGTTCACGTCCCAAACCGGTGCGGGAACATGTGGATTTCCGCACCGAAGACCAGCGACATGTTGATCGGCGTGAGAATCTCCGACGGCGGACCCTGACACTGGATTGAACCGCCCCGGAGACACAACACCTCGTGAGCGTAGGTTTGCACCATGTTCAAATCGTGCGATACCAGCAGAACGGTCACGCCGATGTCGCGGTTAATGCTCGCGATCAACTCGTAGAACTTCTTCTGATCCTTGAAGTCGATTCCGGCCGCGGGTTCATCGAGCAGCAGCAACTCCGGTTGCGGTTCGAGCGCCAGCGCGAGCAGCACTCGCTGCAGTTGCCCGCCCGAGAGACCGTCCACGGGCACCTTCAAACACTCCGCCACGCCGACACGCTCCAGCATCACCCGGCTTTTCTCCGCAGTCTTCTTCGAGATGCCTAAGAACAGCGGCCGCCGCGAGAGCGTGAGCGCGAGGAAGTCGCCGACCGTGAGCGGTAAGCGCGCGTCGAGCGTGAGCCGCTGCGGAACGTACCCGATTGCTTCCGGGTACGGTTTTGAGTGGTCGTGCCCACAGTGGAACTGGATCGTTCCCTTGTGCGGGTACTCGTTCACCAGCGCGCGGAGCAACGTGGTCTTCCCTGAACCGTTCAGCCCGATCAGCGCTGTGATGGTGCCGCGGGCGATGTTGGCTGTCACGCCGCGAAGGATCGGTTTCCCGCCCAACTCGACGCCCAGTCCGCGGAGCGACACAAGCGGCCGTGCCGGTGCTTCCGGGGTCATTTCATTGCCTTCGCGAGTGCGTCCAGGTTCTCGCGCATCTTCTTCTCGTACCAGTCCAGCGTCAGGTCTTCGGGCTTCACCGTTTCCAGTGGGTCAAACTCCAACAGAACCGGATCCGCGACGCCCTTCGCGATGAGTTCCTTGCGGAGCGCATCGCCGGAACCGCTCGTCGAATACTGCGGTTCGGTCGCGATCACGCGCGTCTCTGCGTTCTTCTTGGTGCAGAGTCTGATCAGTTCGGCCATCTCCTTCGCGTCCGGCTCTTGCCCGGGGTGCTTGGTGAGTACGCCGCGAACGTCGAGTTCAAACGCTTGCTCGAAGTACGCGAGCGAGTCGTGGAACGACACGAGCCGGCGGTCCTTCTTGTCCTTGATCTTTTCCATGCCGTAGGTCTTCAGCGCCTTGAGTTTCACGACGTAGGCCGCGGCACGCTTCTCGTAGCCCTCGGCGTGAGCCGGGTCCGCGGCCTTCAGTTCGTCGCGGATGAAGTTCACCAGCATCACCGCGTGATCGGGACTGAGCCACATGTGCGGGTCTTTGTCGTGCTTGTGGTCCGCGCCTTTCTCGGCGTGGTTGCACTTGCCCTCGCACAGGTGTTTCTTGTCGAGCATCTCGGCGAGTTCAACGATCTTGAGGTTCTTGTTGCCGGACCCATTTTTCATCTTCACGGCCTTCGTCTCGTCCAGACCCAGCCCGATCACGAAGAAGATGTCCGCTTTCGTGACGAGCTTCACGTCGGCTTCCGTCGGGTCGAAGTCGTGCGGCCCCTTGGACGTCATCACGTTCTTGACCACCGCGTCATCGCCCGCGACGTTCGCTGCGAAGCAGTAGAGCGGCGCGAACGACACCACCACCTTCGGCCCCGGCTGGTCGGGCCAGGTGGAGTCTTTCGCGTCTTCTGGCTTCTTCCCACAGCCGAAGATGAGAAGCGGGACCGCCGTGGCGAGAACGCCCACGACCGCGGCTTTCAGCCAGAGCAGGCCGCCATTCATTGTCGCTCTCCAAGAAGCTGGCGGGATAACATCGTAATACCGAAAACATTCTACAGCAGACATGGTTTGAAGACAAGACAGTTCGCGAGCCGGTGGTGCGGCGCCAACGGGTTGGACCAGACAAGCGGTGCCGGTTGTCCCAGTGGATTGGGCGGGTGGTGGCTCGCGGGCAATCCGGTGGGAATTTCGTTGAAGTACCTGTTCAAACGTCGTCGATGAGTGAGAAGTGCCAATGACTGTGAGTGCCGGGGGGGGGAGTGTCAGCGTGACGCAAGAGCTTAACGTTCTCGCTCTGATCAAGGGCACCGAGCGGTTTATCTTCGTTTACGACGACGATAGCAAGGCCGCGCTTATCGACGACATTCGCGACAAGGCGGCCGATCCCGCGGTGACGCTCAACTGGTTCGACGCGGCGGTGCTGACCGAACGCGTGCGGAACCCGCAGGCCGAACCGGACCCGGCCGATCTGCTCGACTGAACGAACCGTACCGTGGGGCAGGGCGGCTTCAAGAACGCAACACAGCGGCGCTCGCGGTAACTGGAACACCGCGACGCCAGTCGCCCGCTCTGGTAACTAACTTGACGCTCGAACAAGGTCTCGCCGAGTTCCTCACGCACCTCGGTCTGGAAAAGAACGCCTCCGACAAGACGGTGAAGTCGTATCGCGAAGACCTCTCGCAGGCACTCGGTTTCGCACGCGACCGCCTCAAGAAAACTCACGTCGCTCCTTCGGACTGGAACACGCGCCTGGTCCGTGCGTTCGTGTCGTGGCTTCACGAGCAAGGCTACGCCAAGAGTACGGTCGCGCGCCGGCTCGCCGCGATCCGCTCTTTCGGCAAGTACCTGTGTCGCGCGGGCATCCTGGAAACGAATCCGGCGCAAGGGCTTCGCGGGCCGCGCCAGGACAAGAAACTTCCGCACTTCTTGACTCTCGCGGATGTTCAGAAGTTGCTGGTCGCGCCCCCCGACACGGATTGGGCGGGGCGGCGCGATCGTGCGATGTTGGAGACGCTCTACGCCTCGGGAATTCGCGTTTCCGAACTGGTGGGGCTGGATGTCCTGCGCATTGACTTGAATGATGGTGTCATCACGGTTCGGGGCAAGGGCAAGAAAGAGCGGCTCGCACTGTTGGGTCCAGACGCGATGAAAGCGATTTCGCTCTGGCTAGAAGATCGAAAAGCCCTGCTCGAACGAACCGGCCAAGACACGGTAGCTGTGTTCTTGAACAACAAGGGCGGTCGGCTCACGACTCGCAGCGTCGGCAGGTTGCTTGCGAACCACCTGAAGACAGCGGGCCTCGACCCGCGAACAAGCCCGCACACGTTGAGACACAGCTTCGCGACCCACATGCTCGACGCAGGGGCCGACATTCGCGGAGTGCAAGAACTGCTCGGCCACAAGAGCCTGGCGACGACACAAGTTTACACGCACGTGACCACACAGCGACTCCAGAAGAGCTACCAGAAGGCCCACCCCAGGTCGTGAGGGCGTCGCGGGTGGGAGGATTTTCCTTCAAGTTCCGTTTAGCGTTGACCCCGGCGGGGTCGGTGCTGAGCTGTCTGTGCAGTGTCGTTTCGCACCAGGGGTCCGCTTCATGATTAGTCCCGTCAAACGTCTGTGCGCTCTTTTCCCTCTCGTGACCGCGGCGGCGCTCGGGAACTCTCTCCCGGCGACTGCTCAACCGGTGCGGCCCGCTGCGCCAGCGCTGCAAATCACATGGCGAACCGACTACAACACAGCTCGCAAGGAAGCGCAAGACAAGGGACTGCCGCTGCTCGTCGTCGTTGGCACCGACGACTGCTTCTACTGTCGCAAGCTCGAAGCCGGCCCGCTTAAAGACCGGTCGCTGACGCCGCTCATCGCGACCGGCTACATCCCACTGAAGCTCGACGCGAAGGCCGTGCCCGAACTGGCGAAGGCGCTGAAAGTACAGATGTACCCAACGACTGTACTCGCGGGTCCAGACGGGAAGATTCACGCATTCATCGAGGGCTACATCGAAACGGAACGCCTCGCGGACCTGATGAAGCGCACCGTGACCGTGGTCACCACGGCAGACTGGGCCGCACGCGCCTTCAATGAGGCGTCGAAGGCGCTGTCCGAGAGTGAATATCCGCGTGCCGTGACTCTCCTCAAGGGCATCACGAAGGAAGCCGGTGAGAAGCCGGTCGGCATCAAGGCCAAGCAAATCCTCGACGAGGTGGAGAAACTTGCCGCCGGGAAGCTCGCGCTCGCAAAGCAACTCGAACAGCGCGGCCAAACACATGACGCGATGGACGCGCTCGCGGACGCGGTTCGCGTGTACGCGGGCACGCAAGCGGCTTCGGACGCGGCAACGGCGCTCGCGGGCTTGACTGACAAGCCGGAGGTTCTCCAACAACGCCGCCTCCGTGTCGCACGCGACATGCTCGCGATTGCCCGCGACGACTTCCGCTCCGGTCGCCTTTACGACTGTATGCAGAAGTGCGAGCAGATCGCGCTGAGTTACGCGGAGTTGCCCGAAGCGAAGGACGCGAAGGCGCTGCTCGCGGACATCCGGGGGAACCCGGAGCGCCTCGCGAAGGCGTGCGACCAGATGAACGACCGCACCGCCGCGATGTACATGGCGTTAGCGGATTCGTGGGCGACGAAGGGCCAAAACGTGGAGGCGGCGGCGTGTTTGAAGAAGGTGATGGCGCTGTGCCCGAACACACGTCACGCCGATCTCGCGCAAGCAGAACTAACGAAGCTCCAGAGCAAGACGACGCCCGCGATCCCGACGGGCTTCACGAAGCCGTGACTAAAGTGACGGCGGCGCACCGGACGCGCCGCTTCGCCCGTTCATTCTGTATCACTCGCCCACCCCGTCTCCGAACCGATTGCAAACCGCCGGAAGCACGTCACTCAGCCGGAAGAAATAGGGTTTGAGCTTGTTCGCGAGCACAACCGCAGGGACAATACCGCTGCGCGAAGTGCGTGTTACTGTGTTAGATCGTGCGGGGCGATCTAACACGGGTGAGTGCCAGCCTTAGATCGCGCTCCGCACTATGAGAACGGTTCACTTCGCCCGCGCGAATCCAAGTTCGGCAAGAGGGGGCGCGTCAGTGGCGGCCAATCATCTCGAAGACCTGGTCACCGAGTGGTATCAGCTCCAGGGGTATTTCGTTCGCCGCAACGTCCAAGTCGGTAAGCGGACGCAAGGCGGATATGACTGCGAGTTGGACGTGGTCGCCTTCCACCCCGGATTCCAGAAGCTGGTTCACATCGAGCCATCACTCGACGGCGACAGGTGGGATAAGCGGGAGCAGCGGTACGCCAAGAAGTTCGCCGCCGGCCGGTTACACATTCCGGCGCTGTTCGAGGGGCTGACGCTGCCTGCGGAGTTGGAGCAGGTCGCTCTGTTCGTCTACGGCGGTGGGGATCGAGCGACGGTCGGCGGCGGGCGGGTCGTCTTCATCCGGGAATTCATGCGCGAGGTGCTGACAAAGATCCGCGCCCGGCGGGTCAGTTCGGCGGCAGTCCCGGAGCAGTACCCACTGCTGCGCACCTTACAGTTTGCGGCGCAATACTGGCCGGTGGGCGCGGAGGCCGCTGTCAGCACGGCATCGCGGAGGACGCGGGCCAAGGCAGGCCGAACCGGTCGCGGCACCTGACCCGATGGCGGGTTGGAGGGTGTTCGGATCGCGGCGGATGTGGTACGCTGGAGTGAGTTGGCCCGCCGCCCAGTCGTGGCGATTCGAGAGGAACACGCCGATGCCCCAAGAACCAACGCCCCAAGAGCCGGTGCCGTTCGTGCCCGCGCCGGTTCCCGTCCCGCCCGACCTCTTGGCGTGGGCGCGACAAACGTTTGACGCCCGCGAGTACTTGGAGGGCGTGCGGGACATTGAAGAGAATGGGGGCGAACCGCTGGAGTCGTTTATCGCCGCGGTCGAGGCCGCGGCTCGCGGCTCGTGAGCGGCCCAAGCGACAAGCCGGTTCCGTTCCGCGTGTCGTACTCGGTTCGGGTGCGGGAGCGCCTCGTGGAACTGGCGGCCGAAGCCCGGACGCGGGGCGACGGCGCGGAATTCGTGGCGGCTCTGCGGGAGTTCGACCACCGACTTCGCGTGTACCCGCAGTTCGGTGACCCACTGATCGACCTGCTGACAAACGTCGGTCAGGTACGTTTGGGTACGGTACCACCTCTGGCGATGCGGTATGGGGTGTTGGAAGACCGGCGGGAGGTGTGGGTCACTGCACTGCCGGTGCTTTTGTCCAAGCGGAGCGGCGAGTAAAGGCACGCCGAACCAGCCGCGGCACTTGGCGGCCGCTCAAATCTGCGACCGCAGGTGAATTTGATCATTCGAGACGAAGCGAGCCGGGCGGAGCGCACTTGGCGCTCCGCCCGCGTCGCTTTACCTCTCGTCGGTTCAATACACCGCGTTCGGGTCGCTTGGGCCGCTCGCCTTGCCCGCGGTGCCGCCGCCGTAGCGCGCGTGCCAGCCTTCCGTCGTGCGGACGCCGTGCAGGTCTTCCATCGTCAGACCGTACTTCGCGAACCACGGCGTTCCCGTCTGCACGATCGCGTCGGTTTCCTTCACGCGCCGCACGCATTCGGTCTCGGCGAACTTCTGCCGGTCGGCCGGTGAGTTGAAGGTGAAGAACTCCTTCCAGAACGCGCGACCGCCGAGGATGCCGCTCGCACCCGCCTTCATCGCCATTTCCACCTGCTTCTTGTACTTGTCGTAATCCACGCCCGCGGACAGCAACACCCACGGTTTCTGACCGCACGCGTCGTTCAGCCGCTTCAGGTTGTCCATCTGCTGCGCGTCACTCTCCACGCCGGGCGTGCCGGGGAACTCGGACTTGTAGATGTCGCAGTAGCGGCTCAGGTACTTCGCGGTGTCGATCACGGTCTTCGCCTTGCGGCCGACGACCGTCTCCTTCGTCTCCTCAACGCCGTTGATCTTGTACGGGAAGTGCAGCGGTTCGAGCAGGAACAGGATGTCGTGCTTGATACACTCGTCGTAGATCTGCATCGTGAACTGGAAGTTGCGCTCGGCCGAATCGGGTTCGCCCGGCTCGAACATCGCGAGCAGCTTTACCGCGTCGGCCCCGCAGCGTTTGATCTTACCGACGCTCCAACCCGGTTCGACTTCACCGATGGACCCACCGGCCGCGTTCTTGCCGGAGCCGGATTTCTCGACGCGAATGAGGATACCCACGCCCGGCGGCACGGCTTGCGCCGCGACCGTGCTTGCGTAGCCGTAGTAGCCGTCCACGAGCAGCCCGGAGCAGTGCGGGGCGAGTGCCCGCGACAGCATCACCTTCGCGTCCGCGATCTCGGCGTAGGTCGGCTCGCGCTCCGCGCCGGTGGCCTCCTTCATGGCCTTCTTCATCATCGAAATCATGCTGCTGTTCTGGTCGGTGGCGACCATGCTCAGCGTGCCGTTCGGGTTGCTGATGCGCTGCAGCCCGCGCAGCTTGCCGGGCGTGAGGCCGAGTCCGTACAGCCGTGTGATGGAAGTCGTAGCCATCGAGTGGGTCTCCCTGGAGAACGTCGGGGAATCGCTCACATCTTAGAGGAGAGGCCCGGGAAGGACAGGTTCCGTTGTGGGCGGTTGTTCGCGTTTGCGGCGCTTGACCCAGACCCACGCGCACAGCACTACGCCGCCGATTACGGCGCTCGCGTACGCGACGAAGTGGTAGCACGCGACCGTGAGCAACTCCCGGTGCCGTTTTGCCGGCACCAACTCCGCGGTGCCGGGGTCGAGGTACACGCCGAACATCTCGGTGTGCCGCCACACGCTGTAGCCCGTAATCGCAGTGGCCGCGGCGACCGCTGCGACAAGGAGGCCCAGCGGCACTACGAGTTCGCGAGGTTCCAGCTTCGGACGCGGACCGACAGTCGCGAGCAGACCCGCGGCATAGCCCAGCAACACCCCGCCCCACCACCCGCCCAGGAAGCCCCAACAGACGCCGAGCAATGTCGGGTCAGTCACGCCCGGAATCGGTCGGTGCAGTACCGTGAAGTATTCCGGGCACAGCCGCGCGGAGACCTGATCTTGCAAAATTGCATAGCCAACAATCGCGATGAAGCCGAGGATCGCGAACCGGTATCGCGGCACGCGCGCGGCAAGAACCGCGAGCACCAGACACGCGACTCCAGGCAACACGAGTTGATGCGTGGGGAGCGGCTGCATTTGATTCCCCGCTGCTGACGTTGTGTTGCTGCGATGCGGTCGCGACGATTCTCTATTTTGATATGGGAGGACGAGCGATGCCGATCGAATTTCTTACCGGTGATCTGTTCGTGAATCGCGTGAGTGCGGAAGCGTTTGCGCACGGGTGCAACTGCGCCGGGTCGATGGGCGCGGGAATCGCGG
>SXGU01004562.1_pt1 | contig 68459 bp, 61 predicted proteins | sample 3174531 | NCBI WGS metagenome assembly SXGU01 (sample SAMN11356863, study PRJNA531348) | freshwater metagenome | isolation source: freshwater sample F1-140 | place: China: Fuxian Lake, Yuxi | collected 2017-12-25 | reverse complement strand
TACTCCTGATCAGAAAATCGCGCAAGTAGGTTTTTGTCGATCATCTGTTTTTTTGGCTTCAGATCAATGAATTATTAGTAAAAAAAGTGTGTAGTAGATATGGTAAGTCCGGTAAAGAGAATGGGGATTCTGAAGTGTTTTACATACCCAACCCACCAAACGTACCCAACCTCTCAGGGGTTTCTAAAATGTTGCGGCAGTGTCCCGAACAGAGTAGCCTTATCCCCCGTATGAAGATCGCGGTCACGACGGGGCAAACGAAGGCACCACACGGAACCGTTCTTGTGCCGGTCGTCCTCGGCGAGGAGAAGAAGGATCGTGCGTTCTTCCTCATGCAGTGCGAAGGCCAGAGCGATGCCGCCGAAAACCTTCGCGAGGAGTTTACGGCTGTGCTGAAGCACGCAGTATTGGAAGGAGAGGGCAGCGGATACGAAAGACTCGAAAGTGCGCTGAAGGAGCTGAACGGTCTTTTGAAGGGATTCATGCTTTCCGAAGCGGTCTCCGATGTCCATGCAGTCGTCGGACTCATTGAAATCGAAGAAGCAACTCTCCACCTTTCAAATGTTGGACGCGCAGAGGCATATATCATCAGAGACGGAACCGCCACGCAGGTAACGGAGTTTGCCCCCCGGGGAAAAGCCCCCCTTGCCTTCATGCAGATTCTCAGCGGCCCGATTCGCAAGAGGGACCACTTCATTCTGTCCTCCCAGCGGCTGCTCCGGACGATCACTCCTGCTCAGCTTGTGAAAATGACTCAGCACGACAGCGAAACCGTCATCCAGAGCATTGTCTCCGCACTCACGGCCGAGAAAGAAGCGGCATGCGTCGCGCATATCATTGTGACGGGGGAAGCGAATGAAGGGGATACACAGAAAGAAACTCGTCGCGCGCTTGGTGAAGGTCTGCGGGCCCGAAGGAAGACATCAGGGGCTTCGCTTCTGTCCATGGCAAGTTCGGCCATCGGCAAGGTGGAGTGGTCCTCGATCTTCCGCAAGGTGAAGATGATGAAAGGCACGGAGAAGAAAATGAAATCTTTCGCCGAGCGATGGAGCGAATCAGCGAGGTCCTTCCTCCGGGATCTTTACGACCCCGAGCGAAAGCGAAGAGCGCATTTGCTGCTGCTGGCTGGAAGCGCTGCCCTCTTCCTCGTCCTGTGGATGATCGTACAACTGAGCGTCGTGAGCCAGAAGAGCCAGACGAAAGGCGAGCTCAGCGAGCTCATGAAGCAGATCACCTCCGATCTCTCGACCGCCGAAAACCGTCAATTGGCAGGAGACACCGAAAATGCGAACATGATTTTGGTACGCGCCGAAGAGCGGGCAAAGCAAGTGATGACGAGTGAGAGCGGCCTCTTCCGGAGCGAGGCGCTGGAGCTCCTTGAGCGCATCAAGTCCAAGAAAGAGGAAATGAACCGCGTGATCCGCGTCGTCCCTCCACGCGTGATGGCGAACCTCGGAGCGAAGAAGCCCGACATCGTGGCGCAGGGCTTCATTGGTCTCCCGAGCGGGGAATTCTTGGTCTACGATCGTCAGAATCTCTACCGCATTTCCCTCAATACCGTCGAAGACGGTGAGAAAATCGGCTCGGAAGAGCTGATCCTGAAAGGAGCGTGGTTCCCGCGTTTCCAGAGCAAGGTATTCATGACGACCGGCAACAGCGTCATCGAGATCATCAACGGTCAGGCGACGACCATGAAGACCGAAGATCCCGCGGGATGGGTCACGGGCTCGGATATCACCACCTACCTCCGATACCTCTACGTTCTCTCACCGGAGCGGAAACAGATCTACAAATATGAGCGCCTCGCAAGCAAGTACGGCCCGCCTGCGGAGTACAACATCAATGGAGATTTGTCGGGGGCGATCGATATGGCGATCGTCGGACCGGTGTACGTTCTCAGGGACGTATCCACTCCGGAGAAGCCGGGTGAACGCGATGTACAAAAGTTGCTGCGCGGCGAGAAGCAGGTCTTCAATATTCGCAACATGCCGCCGGGTGCGTTGCAGGGCGTCACGAAAATTTTCAGGGCATCGGCAAACGGCAATTTCTACTTCCTCGATCCGGAACAGCGGCGCATCGTCGTCACGACCGGCGACGGGGACCTCGGGGACTCTCTATACCTGAAGCAGTACATTTTGGACTCCGATCAGGTGGGACCGCTGAAGGACCTCTACGTGGATCAGGATGATTCAAGGCTCTATGTGCTGGATGAGAAGAAGCTGTACGCGATTGACCTGCAATCGAAGTAACATGCAGAAAGTAATGGTCTTCGGCACATTCGACGGTCTTCACCCCGGACATCTTTTCGTGATGACGGAAGCCCAGAAGCGAGGCCAAGTCACGGTCATTGTCGCTCGGGATGAGAATGTTCAAACCATCAAAGGAAAGCTTCCTGCAATGCGGGAACAGGAACGAGTGCTTGCACTGAAGAAACAATTCCCCGCACTGACCGTGCTCCTTGGGGATCCGAAGAATTTCCTTCATCCGGTACAAGCGTTGAAACCGGATCTCATTCTGCTCGGCTACGACCAATTGCTGCCTCCGGGAGTATTGGAGGCGGATCTGCAATGCCCGATTGAAAGACTCCCCTCATTCCATCCGGATCGATATAAAAGCAGTTTGCTTTCGAAGCAGAAAAGAGGTATAATGTCTCGATGACATTCATACAAAAAACAATCCTCACACTCAGTGCCGTGCTGATTCCGGCAACCGCTGTCGCGGCCGCACCCGCAAATATTAGGCAGGTGGAAGCCTCCATGAATGGAGCGTCTCTCATGGTTTCCTGGGCACCGGCTGAAAGCGGCGATATCGACTTCTACCGAATCTACGTCAGTCATGAGTCCATCCTCGATCACGAGGGTAACTACGATGACAGCGTACGGACGCAGGCGAATGAAACGACGTACGTCTTTGCGACTCCGCCTCTGGCGTCCGAGAAAATCTACGTTGCGATTCTCGCCGTCAATAAGGAAGGAGAGGAGAGTGAGGGATTTGAATCGGAAGCATCGGTCGAGCTCGCACCCGCGAGCGTGCCTGCCCCCGCACCGGAACCTGTTGCGGTGGAACCGGAGCCGCCCGCAGTAACCGAAACATCGATTCCAATGACGGTATCGGAAGTGCGAAGCACCACTCAGACCGGAGTGCTGATCACGTTCACGAAGCCCATTGCAGATTCAACGCCGCTCGAAGCCCGATTCTTCGCCATCATCGATGGCAGCGGAGCCGGTCTCGAGATCAGCGCCATCGAAGTGATCGGACAGACAATCCTCCTCCATACGGGAGTACAGGAATCTGAAAAGAGTTACTTCCTGAGCATTCTTGAGCCTGTCGCCGCGACGGATGGAACAAACCTTCCCGTGCAGGAGCAGAAGCTTCCGTTCTCGGGGTTCCATGACGCGAATCAAGCGGCTTCCGGAGATATCCCCTATGTCGCCAACCCGGAGCTTCCCGTCGTCGAGGAAGTCCTCGGACCGCCGGAAGATGCCGTCAATTTGGCCCTCAAGGCAATGCGAAGGTCCGATGGAACCTACACGGTTGTCGCTACTTGGGGGGCAAGCCCGAATTCGAAAGGCACGCTGAGTGCCTACGTCCTCTCGAGCACAAGGAACGGTGAGGCGCACGGCGAAAACATCGTCCTCGCCTCAAACCAGACGGTAACAAAGTACGAAGGAATCGCACCGGGAATCTTTGGGGTGAAGGTCGTCTCGAAAGACGATAGAGGGAACGAATCCATGGGAATTCAGAAAGTCATCACCCTTCCCGAGTCGGGTATGGGGCTGCTTGGAATCATCACGCTCTCCGGCTTCGTTGCGGGAAAGCGCGTTGGAAGGAAACGCAGAGCAGCATAGGAAGCGGTAGGGTGCTAGAATGAATCCCTGTGCCGATCTCTTCGCATGGACGGGTGCTCATCCTCGTGCTGATTTTGATTGTGTGCGGAACGGCATTCCGCGAATGGACGTTCGGCGCCGACGGTGACCTACACATTCGATTCCTCGCAGTCGGACAGGGGGACAGTACGCTCATCACGGCTCCGAAAGGCACAACGGTCCTCATCGACGGTGGTCCGGACTGGTCGACGTTGGAATCGCTCGGGCAACACCTTCCTTTCCTGAAACGGAAGGTCGACCTTCTCGTCCTCTCCCATCCGAATCTGGATCACCTCCTCAGTTTCCCCGAAGTGCTGAAGCGATACTCGGTCGGCGGCATCGTCATGAGCGGAGCTGAAAACTCCTTGCCGCGTTACCGAAAAATTTTCGATCTGGCAGCCAAGCACTCGATCCCCATCATCACCGTTTCCGCAGGACAGTCGATTGAAGTCGAGGAAGGAGTGAGGATGGACATCCTCTGGCCGCCGAAAAAGATGCCAAAGGGTTTCACGAAGAACGAGAATGATGCATCGGTCGTCCTCATGCTTCGATACGGAGAACGCCGCGCCCTCTTCACGGGAGACATCGAAAAACCAACGGAAGAAACACTGGTGCGTGCTGACGCGGACCTGAAGGCCGATATCCTGAAAGTCGCTCACCACGGAAGCAGAACGTCGAGCACGGAACCGTTCCTGCGCGCAGTCAGGCCGTCACTGGCCGTCATCTCCGTCGGAGAAAACTCCTACGGGCATCCTCGCGAAGAGGTCATCAATCGGCTTCTGCGCATGAACATCGATGTTCGACGGACCGACAGGGAAGGAACGATCGAAGTGATTTGGTAAAAAATAATTGACGTTTTCATAAAAAGTCGTACCATACTTTTCATGATTGCCTTCAATCGCCCAAAGCAGGGAACAGAGATGAAGCAAAGTGTTTCTCTTCGTGTTTCCATGACCATCCCCGAGAATGCGGTAGCAGTGCTCATGCAACGCTCGCAGGAGAAGCTCAGGAGCGCTCTGCGGCAAGCGGGAATCGTCAATTCCTCGATGTCCATGGTTGTCGAGAGTCCCTTCACGGAATTAAAAATGACGGTCTCCATCCAGAAGAGAGGCTCGGAACTCGTGCAAGAGACTGTGCAAGAAGCAATGGGCAACGTTATGGCTGAATTCGGCTTGCCGCCCATCGCTGCAACGGTGACGATCGGCGAACAGAATACGTTGCCCGCATAGAACAAATAGGATGCTCGCCCTCCGTGCGCTGAAACTGTAGAATCTCCTCTCGTGATCGCCATCCTCATCTTCGCCGGCAAATCCAAGAGATTCTGGCCGCTTGCCGAGAAAAATTTTTTCCCGGTCTATGGATCGACACTCCTCCAGAGGCAAGTGGCAACATTGGAAAGAGCCGGTTTCAATGAAATCATTCTGGTCGGCGGCAAGCACAACGTAAAAGAAGCGCGCAGACTCTTCCCGAAAAGAAACATTCTAACCCAGTCCGAAAATGAATCGGGGATGCGTGGAGCGCTGATGGCCGCCCTTCCCCGCTGCAAAAAAAAACCAGTACTCGTGGTGAGTACGAACGACATCATCGAAGAGGGTGCGTTCCGCTTGCTGCGTACGCAGGGAACGAAAAAGTGTGATGGCGGGCTGATCCTTGCGAAGAAAGTGAAGACGTACTTCCCGGGGGGCTACCTGAAGACGAAGGGGAAAAAGATCCTGTCGATTATCGAGAAACCCGGTGCAGGAAAAGAGCCGAGTAGCCTTGTGAACATCGTGGCGCACGTCCATGCAAACGCTTCGATACTGCTCGCCGCATTGAAACAGGTGAAGAATGACAAGGATGATGGCTACGAACGAGCCCTCGACATGCTCTGCAAAGAGACCCTCTATGAAGCAGTGCCCTATACAGGGGACTGGCAAGCTGTGAAATATCCGTGGCACCTGCTCGATCTTTTGGAAAAGCTGACGCCGTCAACCACGAAGCCCGTTCTCCCGAAAAGCTGTCGGATCCACAAAACCGCAGTCATCGAAGGAGCGGTCATTCTCGGGGAGAATGTCCGTGTCATGGCGCATGCGACGATTGTCGGACCCTGCACAATCGGCAAGGACAGCATTGTCGCGAACAACGCGCTCGTTCGCGGCAGCTCCGTCGGAGAGAGTTGCGTCATCGGATACAACACGGAAATAGCACGGTCGATCCTCGGGAACGGCGTGTGGACCCATAGCAGTTACGTCGGGGACTCGATTCTCGCTTCACACGTCTCCCTTGCCGCGGGCACGGTGACGGGGAACCTCCGACTCGACGAGGAACCCATCGCATCTGTCGTCCGTGGAGAGAAAGTACCGACCCATCGCCAGAAATTCGGTGCCGTTCTCGGGGAACACTGTCGCACCGGCATCCATACATGCCTCCTGCCGGGGGTAAAGATCGGGGCAGGATCGTTTGTGAGTTCCGGATCGATCGTTTCGGCCGACATTCCGGATCGTTCGTTCGTGAAAGACGGAACGGTTCGGGAAAATCGCATTCTTTTGAAATCCGATCGGCAGAAACTCCTCAAAAAAATCTAAACGGACTTGCTGCATATTCCCTCTCATGGGTTGATACTCTGGATAACAATTGGAGGCATGTCTCTATAGATGTGGAACGAAGAAAAAAATGACCGCCCCGCGACCGGAACTTGTTCCATGAAAAAACCGTTCACAGCATCCAGATGAGAGAAAATAGAGGTTGGCTTCCTAAAGAGAACTGCCGCCGGTTTTTCCACAGGTTTTCCACACTCAATACACATGCAACATGTATTCATGTTTTCAGTACTTTCAGCTTTCTGATGTCAAAATCCAAAAGAGTACAAACTCTACTCATCCCCCGATTCCCACAGGGGGAGAAATGAAAACAAGAATATTGGCAATGGTCCATGATGACGACGAATCTTGTGAAAAAATTTAAAAAAACTTTCCAGTAACATCATGAGGAAATTAGTCCTTGTGGAAAGGGGAAGATTGTCCTTGATAAAAAAGAGAAGTTCCTCTTCAATTTGATCATGAAATTTTCATGTAAAACACAGGATCTCCTCTCGGGATTACAGTTGGTGAACAGAGCGATTGGAACAGATCAAGTTCTTCCAATCCTGCAAAATATTCTCATCTCCGTTGAGGGAAAACGTTGCACGCTCAGCGGTACGAATCTTGAAATTTCCATCGTGACGAGTTTTGAAGTGAGTATTGAGAATGAGGGAGCGATCACCGTACCGGCGAAGGCAATTTTAAACTTCATGCAATACAATCAGGATGATGAAGTTGTTCTTGAGACGAGTGAAGGAACTCAATTGAAATTACACTCAAAGAGAGCGAAGGCGGTGATCGCCGGAGAGACAGCGAGTGGTTTTCCGGTGATCGCCGGGATTCAAAAAGAAACAGTATTTTCTCTCCCTGTCGGGCCGCTTCTTCATGCACTCAATCTTGTGACGTTTGCATGCGCCAAAACAACATCACGTCCGGTGATTTCCGGCGTGTTTGTGCGCATTGAGAAAGGTGCCATTGTACTTGTGGGAACCGATAGTTACAGACTTTCCGAGTACACCATTGACATTCCCGGCATAAAGGATGGTATTTCCTGCATCATTCCTGCGAGGTTTATGGAGGAATTGAAAGCAGTCATTGCTTTGCATCACACTGCAGACGAGGTGAAGACCGCGGGCTCCGAAGGGAAGGAGAAAAAGAGCGGGACCGGAGAAAAAAACGTGGAAATCGCACTCGGCAGCCAACAAATTGAGATCAATATCGGATCAACGCGCCTGGTGAGCAGGTTGATCGACGGGAAATTTCCGGATTACGTTCAAGTGTTACCAAAAGAAAAGCACACCACTGCTACGGTGTCGACGAAGGATCTGCTGAGCGCTGTGAAGCGCATGCATTATTTTGCGAAGGAGTTGAACAATACGATCACGTTTCATTGCACGAAATCCGGCGTTCATCTTGCAACAAAACAGACACAGCTCGGTCGGGATGAGTCGACGATTAACGTCGAGCTTGCAGGACAGGAGAATAAGATCGCCATCAGCTCGACGTACCTCATAGATTTTCTCACGCGTTTCAGTGACTCCTCGGTCTCCATTGAAATTCTCGATAAAATGCACCCCGCGGTCTTCCGTTCCGTGAAAGGTGAGAAGTTTCTGCACCTCATCATGCCGTTGCGGATGAGTGAGGAATAGTCTATAGTAGCTCTCGTAGCAGGGACTTTTTCGAGCATCCTGCTTCCGGTTTTTTTTATTGATCGATGTTGCCTTCTCTGTGCATTGGTGAGAACACCCATCAGGAGCTGATTGAGCTTCTGAAGCATTCACATGCCCTAACGATCTCCGGCCTCAGTAATGAGACGGCGAAGGCGATGATCGTCAGTCATATTCTCTCCGCGCACCAAAAACCTTCCATCCTCGTCACGGAGAACGAAGAGCGGTCGGAGGGACTCTTGCACTGGCTCCGCTTTTTCGAACAAGAAGCATTCATCGTTCGCTTCTTGCCGGAAGAGCCCACTGCAGACCACATTGCTTCGGTCGTTCGTCTCATGCAAGGGCGAGGTGTCGCCATTATGGAAAGGTCGGTGTGGGACACTCCCCTTCCGTCCTTCAGCGAGATGCGGGAACTTGCGATTCATTTGAAGAGGGGCCAGAGCGTGGATTTTACAGATCTCTTCTCCCGATTGATCGCCATAGGATACGAGCATTCATCGGATCAACACCTTTCTCCCGGGGAGTATCGCAGGACCGGAGACACGCTCGATATTTTTCCGATCGGGGAACCGGGACAGATGCGAATTTTGTTTTCATTTGAAAAGATTGAACAACTGCGTCTTACGGATGCGGCAACAGGCGAGGTTTCCGAACCGGAAACGGTGAGCTTGTACCCGCTCGTGTGGGAAGATACGGAACTGCTCTCGTTGCAGGCGCCGCAGGAGTCGATCGTTCTTTCGGACGAGCAGGACGATTTCACGGTGGATGCGGAGGTGGAGAGGGTGAACCTTACGAGCTTCCCGGAGTCCGAGGCCGGACACATCCATCTTCGGTATCTCTCTGTTCTCAAGTTCTACACCTTGCAGGACTTCATCAACGATGTCCGGGACAAGCTGCATCAAGACTGGACGCTTGTCATCGTGAGTAAGCGCGTAGACGACCTGAAGGGAGCCCTGAAGGAGGAGATGATTCCATTTCTGAACGCCCCCGAGCGCAGGGCAGGCAGCATCACCATCGTGCCCGCGGAGCAGGAGGCGTTGCTTCCTCATTCACTCCAGAACCCGGATCTCAAATGTGCGCTCATCACCGATCGCGAGATATTTTCCTTGCGACGCGAGGCGAAGCAGCGTTCCGTGCAGAGATTGTCACTCGACTTCATTACCTCTCTTCAGATGGGGGATTTCGTCGTGCACATGGAGCATGGTATCGGACGATTTGAGGGCATGACGACGAAGGTTGTGGATGACATCGAGCGCGAGTACCTCGAGATTACCTATGCCGAGAACGACAAACTTTTCGTTCCGGTGGATCAGGCCGATAAGCTGAGTAAATTCGTGTACGAAGAGGGAGATGAGCCGATGCTGACGAGACTCGGGTCCGTTGAGTGGAAGAAAATCACGAAGAAGGTGAATGAAGAAACGGAGAAGATTGCGAAAGAACTCCTCGAAATCTACGCCAAGCGTGCGAAAGCGAAAGGTCACCGTTATCCCGATGACAGCGAAATACAACGGAAGTTTGACGATGCCTTCCCGTACACGGAAACGCCGGGACAGATCAAAGCTATCGAAGACATCAAACACGACATGGAGAGCGACCATCCGATGGATCGCCTGGTGTGCGGAGACGTTGGTTTCGGGAAAACGGAGGTTGCCATGCGTGCCGCGTTCAAGGCCGTGCAAGGTGGCAAGCAGGTGGCGTTCCTTTCGCCCATCACCATCCTCACGGATCAGCATTACCAGAGTCTCCTCAAGCGTACGCAGGGCTTCGATATTCGCATCGATATGCTCTCCCGTTTTCGGTCTCAGAAGGAACAATCCGAGACATTGGAGAAACTTCGGGAGGGGAAGATCGACATCATTGTCGGAACGCATCGGCTCCTTTCCGATGACATCGAATTCCACAATCTCGGTCTCGTCATCATCGACGAGGAACAGCGTTTCGGCGTGAAGCAGAAGGAAAAATTGAAATCGATGCGTGCCTCCGTCGACATTCTTACCATGACAGCGACGCCGATCCCGAGAACGCTGAATCTCGGTCTGCACAAACTGAGAGACATCACGACGATCACCACGCCGCCACCCGGAAGGCTTCCCATCATCACGGAAGTCAGAAAGTATTCCGATGCGCTCGTGCGTGATGGAATCCTCAAGGAGATCGCCCGCGGGGGACAGGTCTACATGCTCCACAATCGCGTGGAGACGATCGACGCCTTCGCGATGAAGCTCCGCGCCCTCGTACCGCAGGCAACCTTCGTTGTGACGCACGGGCAGCTGAAGCCCGAGGTTCTCGAGGAGAGAATTCTCGGCTTTAAGGAAGGGAAGTATCAGGTGCTGGTGAGCTCGACGATCATCGAGAACGGAATCGACCTTCCGAGGGCGAACACGCTCATCGTGAACGAAGCGGAAAAATTCGGCCTCTCTCAGCTCTATCAGCTGAGAGGTCGTGTCGGTCGTGGCACCGTGCAAGCGTACTCATACTTCCTCTACCACTCTCAACGACTGAAAGACGATGCGAAAAAGCGCCTTCGGGCGATCGTTGAGGCGAGCGAACTCGGGTCTGGCTTTCAGATCGCCATGCGCGACCTGGAGATCCGTGGTGCGGGAGAAATTCTCGGAGCAAGCCAATCGGGAAGCATGCAGACCGTTGGCGTCAGCCATTACTTGCGTCTTCTCAAAAATGCCGTCGAAGAACTGAAGGCGGGAGGAAGGTCGGATGAAGAGGATATCGGCGGAGCCATCGAGATCATTCTGCCATTCGAAGCCCTCCTTCCATCCTTTTACATTCCCGACGAACAGGAGAAGATCGGTGCGTACCAGAAACTTGCAAGCAGCGAGGATGAAGCAGTGCTCAAGGAATTTGAGAATGACCTGCGCGAGGAATTCGGCCCGCTTCCGAAGCAGGCGGAGAACCTCATCCACATCATCCGTCTCAAGATGGAGTGTCGCAGAGCAGGTGTGCAGCGCATTAAAATGGATACCATTTCAGCGTCCAGGCGTGACATCGTCATCAGCCTCGGTGCACGTGTTTCTGCGACGGAGATCATGCAGCTCATCGCGATCTGTCCCCAGTGGCGCATTGTCGGAGCGACGCTCCGTCTTTCGGAGGACGAGATGAAGAAGCTTGCCGGCAGCGATTGGCTTTCGGAGCTTATCAAACATGTCTCGATGCTCGTGCGAAAGAAGACGCCCAAGAAGAAGCCGGCGGCAGATGGAGCTTTGCCCGAGAAAGCGCTGTAAGGAGGCCTCCGTTCGTGTATTCTCTTCGCTACGTGGTTCCGTAGTTCAATGGATAGAACGACCCTCTCCTAAGGGGTAAATGCAGGTTCGACTCCCGCCGGGACCACCATGTTTACCCCAGTACCACCACCTGTCTGCTGTCCTGGGGCAGCGAGCCGGCTTTCACTTTGTACTCTGGAACGGTTTCGATCGATGCAACGCCGCACGATTTTGCGGTTCCTGCGAGATCCCCTCCTTTCACCTCGAAGAGGATGATGACTCGGGGGTCGACTGCTTCCACCAGTGCAAGGACCTTCTTTGGATTGTCCGCGGCCACGACGAGAACATCGATGTCGCCGATCTTTTCAATATCACTGTCTTTCCAGTCAAGAATAGGTCCGTCGATGAAGCCGATGCGCACGCTCTCCAAATGACAAACGTACGATACCTGTCGCCCTGCTTCCTGTCCGACTCCGCGCACCGAGATGCCTGCGAAATCGTACTCGCCGGGCCAGCTGATCACTTTCTTATTGGCCCTCTCCTCTTCCGGATGACTGAGGAAGGTCCATGTGTCCTTTGCGACTTTCTCGGGAAAAACATCGAATGCAATGACTCCGGTATTCACGGAGCAGGCCGCGCCTTTCGTGGCTGAGAAGGTGATCATACCCGCAGAGGATAGCGTTATTCCTCCTCTCTCACAATCTCCGCTCCGAGCGATTTCAATTTCTCCTCAAGACGATCGTATCCGCGCTCGATGTACCGTACGTCCGTCACGATTGTCTCACCTTTTGCGCAGAGACCCGCGAGGACCATAGCCGCTCCGGCGCGGATATCGTTGCTTGCCACCTGCTTTCCTTCCAATGGAGACGGCCCGATGACGAGCGCCTGATGTGAGTTGAGGATTTCGATCCTCGCACCCATTTTCTCGAGTTCGTAGAGGTATGCCATGCGGCCTTCGAAGAGCACTTCAAAGATGCGACTGACTCCCTTCGCCTGGGTGAGAAGCACGCCGAACGGAGCCTGAAGGTCGGTAGGGAAACCTGGGAAGATATTCGTCTGGATGCGGGCTGCTTGCAGGTCGGACGATGCTCCATCCGCGGTGATGCCACCGTTCTTTTCGATCGAACATACCGCTCCCGCGCGCCGGAGAGCGCCGATGAATGATGTGAGGTGTGTGTTGTCGGCTCCGGTCACTGTCACCTTTCCCTTCGTGAGAATCCCGGCAAGCAGCAGAACTCCTGCCTCCAGATAGTCCGGGGTCACTGTGTGCGTTTCGCCTTGCAGCAAGCCTTTTACTCCATGAACGATGAGCGTATGCGAACCGATGCCGTCGATGCGCACACCGCGTTCCACAAGGAATTTGCATACGTCCTGCACGTGCGGCTCTGCTGCGGCAAGCTCGATGGTTGTCGTTCCCTCTGCCAGTGCGGCTGCGAGCAAGATGTTCTCGGTCGCCGTCACCGAGAATTCCGAGAGGACGACGTGCGATGCACGAGGCTTCCCCTTGAAACACATTTTTTCATCCGTACTGCAGTCGCGAATTCCCATCTGCAGCAGCGCATCGCTGTGTGCGCCGACAGGCCTTTTGCCGAGCACACACCCTCCGGGGTATGCCATCTCCACCTCGCCGAAACGGGCGAGGAGCCCCCCGAGCAGCACGATCGACCCCCTGAGCTTGCTGACGAGTTCGTGAGGGATGGGCTTGCTGACGATCGCATCGGCATTGACGGTGACGGTGGTGCCGACGACGCTCGTTGTCGCACCCAAAAACTCCAAAATCGAAAGCATCGTTTGCGTATCGCGAAGACGCGGGACGTTCTGCAGCATGCAGTCTCCTTTCGTCAGAACCGTTGCCGCAAGCAGCGGAAGAGCGGCATTCTTGGAGCCGCTGACAGGAACAGTGCCGTCGAGAGGTTTCCCTCCCTGGATGCGATACCGAATATTCACCGGGGGAGGATACTCTCTTTCTTCATACTTTGCATCAGCAGCATGCCCGCTCCGACTACGATGCACGCATCTGCGATATTGAAGACGGGGAAGGTCCCGACGGCGAAGTAGTCGGTGACGAGTCCGTCCGGGAAGCGATCGATGAGATTTCCGATCGCTCCTCCGAGGATGAGCCCGAATCCAAGGGAGGAGAATCGGCTGTGGCGCTTTTTGTAAGCGAATACAAACATCGTCAGCAATGCGATGGTAATCAAAATTTCTTGCAGCGGATACGGCAGCAGGAGCCCGAAAGCGACTCCGGGATTCTTCGAGAGCGTCAGGCGAAGAAAACCTCCAAAGACACTCGTCATCACCGCTGCCTTTTCCATCAGAAGAGTTCCAAGAACCGAAAGAATTGCAGCTACGAAAGCAGTGACAACGATCAGCATGAATGCATTCTAGCAAGGAATGCTCATGCCTGGCCCCTGTCCGCGATACGCAAGGCACTTTGCCTCGTCGATTCGACGATCTCTCTCTCTAGATATGCAGTCATTCCAATGAAAAGACTCATCCCCAATTCGGTCCCCGTCTCAACTTCCTCGGCGATGATGTTCGGGCTGAATGCTCTCCCACCTTCTGTGAATAGAGTCTTCGTTGGAGCGTCATGCTCCGTTGCCCAGCGGCTGATCGCATCGATGTTCGTCATGTTGCGCGCCAATGTATAGATTTGGAGAAAAATGACAAGGGTCTTCGACCTCCTTTTGGCAGTGATCGGCGTTCGGGGCGGGTGAAGGTTCCTGCTATGATATGTGTCCATGTTTAAGCGTGCGGACTTCCTCCTTCTCGGCCTTGCACTCGGCCTGTCGCTCTTCGGCCTTGCGATGATCGCCAGCGTCAGCGTGTACCAGAGTTACCAGCTGACGCAGCGTTTTGTCGATGCCGGCACGTGGGTTGCGCCAAGCAACGCTTTCTACCTCTGGAGAAGCTTTCTTCACATGCTGGTGGCGCTCTCGGCACTCGGAGTCACGATGATCATTCCCTATCATTTCTGGGAAAAGTACGCCAAAGCACTCTTTCTCTTCAATCTCATTCTGCTTCTGACGCTCTTCATTCCGGGGATCGGCAATGAGTACGGAACTGCAAGAAGCTGGCTGCAGTTCTCCATTTTCTCGGTGCAGCCTTCGGAATTTCTGAAGCTGACGCTGATTTTTTACCTTGCCGTCTGGTTGCAGAAGAAAGAATCTCTCATCAGCACGTTTCACGATGGCTTTCTTCCATTCGTCGTCCTGCTCTGCCTTTCGACGTTCCTCGTTGCCATCCAGCCTGACCTCGGTTCATTCCTTGTTTTTTCCGCAATCGCCTGCACGATGTTTTTTGTTGGCGGTGGAAACATTGTGCATATCTTTCTCGGAGCGGCGACCGCAGGGATCCTTGGGCTGCCCCTGATTTTGAACAAAGAGTACGTGCGCAATCGCTTCACGGTCTTCCTCCACATTCTGTTCAACCCCGACGATCAAACGTATCGGGAAGGCATCGGTTTTCAGGTGTATCAGGCGCTCATCGCCATCGGAAGCGGAGGTTTATTCGGCGTCGGATACGGCAAGTCGATTCAGAAGTTCGGCTATCTGCCGGAGGTGCAATCGGACACGATTTTTGCCGCAATGGCTGAGGAATTGGGCTTTTTCCGTCTCCTGATCGTTCTCGGACTCTATGGCATTTTCGTCTACAGGGGACTTCGCATCGCGCGCCATGCACCCGATCGTTTCGGCCTGCTCGTGGCAACCGGCATCACCGCCGGTATCGCATTCCAGACACTCTTGAATATTTGCGTGAACCTTTCCCTCTTTCCGATCACGGGGCTGACTCTTCCGTTCATCAGTTACGGAGGATCTTCTCTCCTCACAACGCTCGCCGGAGTCGGTGTTCTCCTGAATATTTCCATGCACTCCGTACATCAGGACATCAGTATCAGGAGGCGTGCACGGCAACTGGATTTGGGATCCCTTCGACGCTTCATCAATCTATGAGCACAGAGCCAACATTCCTCTTCGTCGGGGGCGGGAGTCTCGGGCATATCTTGCCTTCCCTTGCCGTGGCCCATGCCTTGCGAGAGAAGAGAGGAGGCAGTCGCATTGTTTTTATCTGCAGCGATCGACCCGAGGAGGCACGCAGGATTTCAGACGCCGGTTTTCCGTTTCATGTTCTCCGCTCACCAGCTTCTTCCGTGCGAGGCTTGTCGGTTCTTTCGTTTCCTTATCGTTTTTTGTCCGCCTGCATGCAGGCAAGAACAATGCTGCATCGCGAGTCTCCTCGTCTTGTCTTTCTTAAAGGGGGTTCCGTCAGCGTGCCTGCAGGACTCATGAGTCGTTTTTTTGGGGTTCCCATCGTCATCCACGAATCCGACAGCGTGCAAAGCCTGAGCACGAGAGTACTGTCTCGGTTTTCGAAGGTGATATGCGCGGGGTTTCCGGATATAGGCTTGTCCCCTGCCCTGCAGAAGAAATTTGTTTGCACAGGCAATCCGGTTCGAAGCGAGATCGTCGGGGGCTCGAAGGCGGCGGGCATGAGAATCACCGGTTTTTCAGGCAGGAGGCCGGTGTTACTCGTCATTGGGGGAAGCCAGGGTTCTTTGGTCATCAATGCCGCTGTGGAATCTTCACTCGATGCACTTCTCGATATCGCGGACATCATTCATCTTACGGGCGAGGGAAAGATGACGACGAAGACTCATGCCCGCTACCATGCGAGGACGTCGGCGGGTCAGGATTTGCCTCATCTCTATGCGCTTGCGGATATTGTGCTCTCGAGAGCCGGCGCCGGCGTACTCTCCGAACTCTCCGTACTCAGAAAGCCTGTGATCGCCGTTCCTCTCACAGGAGTCGGACATGACCATCAACTCAAAAACGCGCAGTTTCTTGCCGAGAGAAACGCACTTCTTCTGCTTTCCGAGGATCGTCTCACCGATCTCCCTGCATACGTGAAGCGAATCATTTCCGACGCGGCACTCGGAGAGCGTCTTGGAGAGTCTCTGCTGCATGTGTTCCCAGATCATGCTGCGGAGAATGTTGCGGAGATCCTGCTTGCACAGGCCTTCGATTCGCGGATACAATCCTGACCCGTTCCCCAACTTCACTCATGCGTTCCACTGTTGTTTTAGCCGCTCTCATTCTTACGCTTACCGCATGTCAGTCGGCAACCCCCTCTGATTCTGCCGCAGATTCTTCATCTTCTTCCTCCATCTCTGCCATGGCTTCAGACTCTTCTTCCGACGGGACTTCTTCTTTGGGAATCACGCTTCTCAGCGGCAAACACACCGTGGTTCTGAAGACGAGCAAGGGAAACATCACACTCGAACTTGATGCCGATATGGCACCGAAGACGGTGACGAACTTCGTCGAGCACGCGAAGGAAAAATACTATGATGGTCTGACATTTCATCGCGTGATCCCGGGCTTCATGATTCAAGGGGGAGATCCTTCCGGTAACGGAACCGGCGGCGAAAGTATTTTCGGTGAAACGTTTGAAGATGAAATTGATCCAAGCAATTCGGTCTATAGCGGCGGGTACAAGACCGGCGCTATCGCAATGGCCAATCGCGGGCCTGATACGAACGGCAGCCAATTCTTCATCATGGAGAAGGATTACCCCCTCCCTCCCAGCTATACGATCTTCGGTCGTGTTACGAAGGGGCAGGACGTTGTGACGAAGATTGCGAATACCGAGCGTAATCCGAGCAACGATATGCCAACGCAGAAAGTGACGTTCTCGGTGGAGGTGGTGAAGTAGTCTGGCCAATCTACCCAACCCGTTTTCTGCGCACTCGTTTCCCTCCTTCCCCGACGGGGTTCCTGCACATCGGCGGTCTTAGGACCGCACTGTTTGCTTGGTTGCTTGCAAAGAAGACAGGCGGGACATTCACGCTTCGCATTGAAGATACCGATCAAAGCCGGGAGGTTCCCGGAGCAGCTGAAAATATCGTTCGTACGTTAACATGGGCGGGCATTGCTCCGGACGAAGGGGTGATGTTCGATGCGCAAGGAAAGCTGACTGAGCGGGGTGAGTACGGTCCGTACCATCAGTCAAAACGTCTTTCGATCTACAGAAAATATGCGGATCAACTGCTGGAAGGTGGGCATGCGTATCACTGTTTTTGCAGTGCCGAGCGTTTACAGGAGATGCGAAAAGCGCAGGAAGCGAAGAAGCAGGCGCCGATGTATGACCGAGCCTGTCTTGAGCTTCCGAAGGAGGAGGTACAACGTCGTATCGGGGCGGGTGAAAAGTGCGTGATTCGCATGAAGGTTTCTCGCGAGGAGACGGTTGAATACACGGATGGAATCTACGGCCCTCTCGTTTTCAAGGGGCATACGATTGACGATCAGGTGCTGATGAAATCGGACGGCTTCCCCACCTATCATTTGGCTCACGTGGTGGATGACCATCTGATGAAAATGGATATGGTGAACAGGGGCGAGGAATGGCTCAGCTCTCTACCAAAACACCTGATTCTCTTCAAGGCGCTCGGCTGGACGCCTCCGAGATATGCACACGTTCCGCTGCTACTGAACAAGGACCGAAGCAAACTCAGCAAGCGTCAGGGAGATGTTGCTGCTGAGGATTACATCCAGAAAGGGTATTTACCGGAAGCCCTTCTCAATTTTTTGGCGCTGCTCGGATGGAACCCGGGAACGACACAGGAATTGTTTTCACTCTCCGAGCTCATCGAATCATTCTCGCTGGATCGAGTTCATAAATCCGGAGCGGTGTTCGATCTCGAGAAGCTCGATTGGTTGCAAGGCCAGTGGATGAGGAAAATACCCGTGAAGGAATTCGCAGAGAGGATCAAGCCGCTCGTCAGTGACAAATTCCCTGCAGCTGCTGGCGATCCTACATTCTTAGAGCGTGCGGCGCTTATCCAGGAGCGCATTACGTTCTTTCCGGAAGCCCCTGACATGCTTGCGTACTTCTATGAACAACCGAAAGTTTCAGTCGATCTGATCGCGAGTCCCAAGCAGAAAATTTCAAAGGAGGATGTGCCGAAGATTCTTGCCGTCATTCATGATGCGCTGTCGGGGATTGCCGAGTCGGACTGGAAACAGGAAAACATCGTGAGCACGCTCGAGACAGTCATTCTTTCGTCGGGCTTCAAGAAAGGTCAGATTCTTTGGCCCCTTCGAGCCGTGCTGACCGGAAGGGAGTACTCGCCCGGAGCGTACGAAGTGGCGACCTTGCTTGGGAAGGAGGAAACGATGCTGCGGTTGAACAGGGCAAAATAGGCGACTCCACGATTCTCGCTGTGCTATTGCTTCCCCCGAGTTCTGCTACACTGATCCCCATGAGTGACGTAGAGCTCGACATCGAAACCATCGGCGGCAAAGCCATCATCGAGGACAAAACGTCGGTGCCATTTCGCACGTTCGTGAGTCTTATCTTGCAGCGCAAGGTACAGACACTCTTCAAGAAGTGTCAGGATGAGCCGGTGATTGTCAGCAGCGAACTTCTCACCTCTCTCGCCAGTGCGCCCGATGACAGGCAGGAAGACAGGGGGAAGCTTGTTCTCGTCACGATGGGCGTCGGAGTCGTTGCTGGAGTCTTCCTCACGGTGGCGGCATTTGCCGGGCTCATGCTTTTCGATGTCTATCCGCAGATGAAGGAACTTCTCATCGTGCTTGCCGCGCTCACCTTCGTCGCGGTTGTCGTCATCGTTCTTCAGAATTCGCAGAAGAAAAAGGGATTCAAGGAGAAGCTGTACGAGTCGATGGAGAAGGTGACGGATCTCGTCACGAAGTGAAGAAGAGACGATAAGTATGGTACGTTGGGCGGGTGCAGATTCAGTCCAAGGTTCTTCTTCGGCCCAAGACTACGATGCGCATCGGGGGAATTGCACGGTATTTTGCAGAATTGCAGTCGAAGGCGGACATCGAGGAAGCAGTGCTATTTTCCGTTGAGAACAAGAGCAAAATCATTCCTCTCGGCAATGGATCCAATACGATTTTTGCCGATGGAGCAATCGATGCATTCGTGGTGCAGGTGAAGAACAGCGAAGTGAGAATCGACGGACATCGCGTCACGGTCGGTGCCGGTAAGAATCTTGCCATGCTCATCAATGAACTTGCAGAGGAAGGATTGGATCTTTCACCCCTGACCGGCATCCCCGGTACCGTTGGAGGGGCGATTTTCGGAAACGCTGGGCAAGGACCGAAAGGTATGTGGATCGATGCATTTATCGAGTCGGTTATGGCATATGTCGGCTCGGAATGGAAAATTTTTTCGAAGGATGAGTGCGAATTCCTCTATCGTGAAAGTGGTTTTAAAAATCAGCAGAATCAAGTCTCTCCGATTATCTGGGAAGCGACTCTCACTCTTCCGTCCGGCGATTCTGCAGTCATCAAGGCGAACATTCAATCGCTTCTTCAGCAGCGAATCGAAACACAGCCGCACATGAAGACGGCAGGGTCTTGCTTCAAGGCAGTGGGGGATATGCCTGCATGGAAGCTGATCGATGCTGCGGGACTTCGGGGATTGAAAATCGGAGGCGTGGAAATTTCTACGAAACATGCGAACTTCCTCATCAACGTCGGAGAGGCGACCTATGCGAATGCCGTCGACATTGTCGAGAGTGTCCGAAAAAAAATACCGCAGGGACTGGAGGTGGAGATGCGATTTGTCGGCAATGACGGATCATTGCTATTTTAGTCAATTTATTTTATAATAACAAATAGTGTCAAACATAGTGTTTGGCATTCGCTCTCTCACATTCATGCATGAAAGGAATTCGCATGCAGTCACTTCGGAACTTTGAACGCCTGGTTTCATGGGCGATGCATCTGCTCGCTCTCGTTACGACACCTTGGGGACTTTGGGTCGGCGCTGCGACACTCGTAACAGCCTCGACCACTCCCGAGAATGTGCAGGCATTCTGCTTTCGCCGCTCAGGCGAACTCCTTCTCATTGCGCTGCTAGCCGGCGCTAATGCAAAAATTTTCTGGCGGGAAGACCGCTGGAAACTGTGAGGGAGTTTGGGGGTCGACTGCTGTCGGCCTCCTGTTTTAATGATCGTCTATTTTTTTAATTTTACCAAATTAAAGAATACGCGCGAAGCAGCGGGTCTTGCGGGCCCCGCTGCTGGAGCGCTCCTTTTAGGAAAGGAGAGCTCGTGAGAGGAAAACGCAGTTTTCCTTTCACCTATTAAAAAACCCCGCACCAATGGCGGGGTTTTGTTCGTTTTATTTCTTAGAACGGCAGATCCTCCGCTTTGATTTCTGATTCATATTTTATCTCCGGTACCGGACTGGTGCCGACGGCCACCGGCTCGCTCTGTTCGTTTCGCTCAGACCTTGCAGGCGCTGAGGCGCGAGTCACATCGGACTCCATCGCGCTTGCCGCATCGCTGTTTCGCATGCCGAGGAGCGTCACCGCATCGGCGATGATCTCGGTCGTCGCGCGCTTCTGGCCTTCTTTCGTTTCCCATGTGCGTGTTTGCACTCGGCCCGCTGCGAAGAGGCGCTGACCTTTGCGAACGGACGATTGCACCGCTTTGGCGAGATCGCCCCAAATGACAATGTTATGGAATTCCGAACGTTCCTTCGTTTCGCCTGTTGCTTTGTCTTTCCATTTTTCATTCGTGGCGACGCCGATCGTCAGGACGTTTTGGCCACTGACAGTCGTTCGCATTTCCGGATCGCGCGTGACATTTCCGATGACTTCGGCACGGTTCAGGTAACTAAGGAGCTCCGCTGCACTCGCAGGAGCTTCTCTCTGTCCGTCCTTCGGGTCGAGCATGATGAGATCCATGGCGACGATCTTCGTCTTCGAACGCTTTTCCTTCGTCTTCTCGTCATCCCAGCTGTCCGTCTGAAGTCTGCCTGAGAGATAGAGCTGGCTTCCCGGTCGGACGTACTGGCCTGCGATATCGGCCATGCTTCCCCAGACGGTCACCGTATGGAAGCTCTTGCCTTGGATTTTGTCGCCTTTATTCGATTGGAATGAATACGGGACCACCACGTTGAGGTCGGTCACGCTGATGCCGCCCGGGGTTTTCCGGATTTGAACTGGTTGCGTCTGGTAGCCGATGATTTCGACTCTGTTGAGAGAGAACATCTCTGAGGGGGGAATGGAAGTAGAGGAGGCCGCTGGCCAAGTTCTTCAGAAAGAGAAGAACGTGAACGAACGTACACCCTTCTATAAACACAGACAAGAGAAAGAGATTGATGAAAAATTCTTTTGTTTTTTCGTAGCACTTTCGAACTGCGCATCGCCGCGCATGAAACGGAACCTTGCAGTACACTTCTCTCCAATTGTTCACGATGGAATTTCATTGCACAGATGTTCAAGACTTTCACGCTCACTTCTCTGGCTCTTGCGACTCTGGGTTTTGCTTTGACTGCGGCTGCAGAGCCATTCGAGCCGGTGATGAACGTACCACTCAACTACAAAGATTTTCAGTACGGGGTGAATGAAGTGAAAACGAATATCAATTCTGTTCAATGCGGAGGCTGGGTGGACAGTGCGGGAAGAGGTTCGCAACTGAGGATGCCGAAGTTCAAGGCGTACAAGAGAGATGGCACCGAAGACCCGATTGCACTCCCCGGGCGCGACAATGTCAGCCCGTTCGGCAATGCGGTGACAGGGGTCGGAGTACGCGGAGGGTTTCAGTATCCCGACAGTGCTTTCGGGTATGAATCGGCGTGCAATATCTACGATCTGACGATGACCGATGATGACCTCGCGAGGCTTGGGAAGGACATCAAGATGCACGATGGAGGTTCTTGTTCATCGGGAGCGGCCCCCGGCACATGTGTAAACTTCGACGGCGGGTATGTCGAGGTGGTCGACGGCGGCGGGGTGATCGACATCAACCCCTTCGGCTGGTGCATCCGTCATGACAAGGCGACGCCGAAGTACTGCAAGAAACTTTTTGACGCATGGAGGAGGATGTCGGTGCTTGCAGGCATTCATCCTCCCGTGACTTCCACGTGCGATTGCGAAAGTCATCAACCCAATGACGGCTGTCCTCCGAGGCCGGCGAAGCGGTACTGTTTCGATCCGGGCGTGCTCTTTGAATGCGAGGGGACGAGCGGGGATCGGCCGGAACCCATCGATGCCATCCAGCCGCCGATTCTTGTTCCAGAGTTTGCTCCGGAGCCCCCCATCTTCACGGATGCGATTGCCAACATGACCTGTCGGACGGATTGGGAACCGTACTTTCTCAATAAGATGACCGAGTGCAGCTTTGAACCCGTGATCTGCGGCGAAGATTGTTTCTACTGGCAGATGAATCTTGCAGTGGCAGGAGAGCACTATGCGCTTGCGAGTTCGTACTATCGACACTATGCGACGAACTACATGGAGCCCGGGGTACAGGTGGACCCCATTGGGACCCTGCGTGCGGAGTGCTATGAGTATTACGAGGAAACCGTGGATCCGGGAGATGAAGAATTCGATCCGAAGGAATACGTGACGAGCGGAGAGGGGCAGGGTGACGATAACGATGAGCAGTGCGAGATCATTCCGACCACCGAGACTCCCGAGTGGCCGGACATCAGTGAGAATACGCAGAAGGAGAACGTTCCTGGGCCGACCATTACGGATCCTTCACGCCCTTCACGTTCCGTTCCTGATCCCTGGGTTGCGGATCAGCAGACGAATCTTGCGATTCTTGACATCGAAGCGCTTCGAGAAATTCAGAGAGGCTTCGACGACCCCGACGATATCACCGGTGCGATCGGCGTCATCATTGAAACGAAACAGCGTGCCAGCAAGACGGTGCCTGACAATGCTCGAACGGATATGTTTGACGATTCGGACCATCGGGCGATGAGCAAGTACTGGGAGGCGCAGGAGAACATTCTCCTCGAGCTCGTGAGGGATCCGACCGTGCGTCTCATCATGCCCGCCAGATTCCTCGTCGGTCTCGATGACAATAATCCCCTCTTTCAGTACGTGCGCGGCATGGTTTCGAGGCCGAATGGAACGGTAGAGCTGACGCTTCGCGCGGGTCCTGAGGACATCGGCAACGTTCTTGCATCATTCAAGAAAAGCTATGTTCTTCCTTTGACCGAAGTTCGCATTCCGATCCTCATTCCGCTTGCATCCAAGGCGGAGATCGATGCACTCATTTTCGAGTGGGAAGAGTGGAAGCAGGACGAGACTCTGGATGCAGAGCGGTCGGGACGGACCTCGTTTGCCGACCAAGCGGATCCTCTCATTGAAAAACTGCGTGAGTACAGAGACGCATTGGATCAAGAACGCATCCTCCGTAACGCCCTCAGTCGTGAGCTCATCGATCTCCTAGAACCTCTTCGTACGATCGATCAGTTCATGGCGAATTGGTACAGGGACAACACGCAGAAGTTACTCGAAGCAGCGCAGAGCTCGAAACAGATACGGCAACTTAAGAATATCTGGAGACACATACAGCACTCCATGCTGCAGGCTGATCGGTGCCAGCTCCAGTGGTGTTCCAACCAGCGATACTCTCTGGATGTCTACTCGCTTCTGGATGAGTGGTGGGGCGATAAGCCGCCTCACGAGAAGCGGAACAAGGACTATGTCCCTCCCGACGATCTTCGCAATTTCTCGTTTACTCGCCCGAAGGATCAGCTCTACGATTTTTCGTTCCTCTCACTCCCGAAGGGCGACCTCAAGATTCCGGTTCTCTGGCCCGTGCAGGTGAAGATCAAACTCCCGCATCCGCCGCTTCTCGGTTCTCAGCCGGAGAGTCCGGAAAATTTCCCCGTACTTCCGGATTTACCTGATGCATCCGTATTCGATGCCTTCACCAGTCCGACGGTGAGCCTTCCGAGCCCCCGCATTCTTGAAATTCCCGCTCCGGTCAATCTGGACCCTGCGAAGGATGTACTGAGGAAATTCAGAAAGATGATCGATGGCACGACGGTTGAAGCCCAGGTCGAACAGGAGGCGCGCGAGGATGCAAACAGGGGCATTGCGGAAGATGAAGGGGAGGATTTCACCATCGATCGAAAGAGCATGCGGGGTGCGTACTGCAGATTCATCCGGAGCGTGCTCATCGAACCGAATGAAGATTCGGGGAATCCCGATATGATTGTTCACATCGAGAACGATCTTAAAGAACGCGTTGCACGTCTTTACTCGAGATGGCTGCCAAACAGAATCCCCGACTTTGCCGGCAGAACGCAGCGTGTGCGGAATGAATTCCCCACGACTCCGCCGAAGTGCAAAGAGGACGTGGTGTGCGCATTCCTTCCGGCCGAGACGACGACGAAGGCGAAGTGGCAGATGTTTTTCCCGAACACGGAGAGCGATTTCAACTCGATTGCAGGAGAACTGGAGGATTTGACGTTGCCGGAAACAGAGGAAGAGAACCCCTATCTTCATGCACCGATACCCGTTCTGGAACGATTCTTCCCTCATCTCGACCTCCCGATCGAGATCGATCTCCGACCAACGTCCACTCCATGAAATTCCCGCGTTCCATCATCGGCGCGATCGTCATCGTACTTCTTGGTGTCACCGTATTCTCAAACGCCGATAGCGTGAGAGGGGCTCCTCCCGTATCGACGACGGCTTGTTACGGGCAGATCGTGGAGGCGATGGCGAGCGTGCATGACGAATTCCGTGCGGTGGTCTTCGGTTCAAGGAAAGACAATGACGGGAAGTTTACGGTGCTCACCGGAGGTTTTTCGCAGGCGGAGCATGTGGGCATTCTGGAAACCAGAGAGCGACTGTCATCCGAGCTCGTCGAGCCGACGGTCGAGAGTTACCGCGTGCTCCGATGCAGGATGAGTGCCGTCTGCGAGGCGATGAAGGCATCGTACGAAGTGAACGGCGGGTCCACGTTGACGGTGAAGCAGCTCGGTTGCAGCGATCAGACAGGGAGGAGCTTCGATCAGTGCAGTTTCAAAGAGAGTGGCATGACGCAGCAGGACGTGACGAATCTTGCAACGGAGTGCAAACGTCTCGTGATCAAGTCTCTGGAAACGGAACGAGCGGCGCTCCATCTCGCCTTTTCCTATGACAGCGGATACCGAGCGCTGTTGCAGCTCAGCGGCATGGTTGACTGGTTCCAGGGGGATTTCCCGGACGAAGTCCTGAAACCCATCCGGGACATGGTGAACCTCCTCGGAAAACTGCATGAAATTCCCTGCTTCATCGGGCAGTGCGATCGTCCGGATACGTCCATATTGAGCACTTCATCATCATCGTCCTCAACATCATTCTCCTCATCTTCCTCCTCCTCGTTGTCTTTTTCGTCTTCGTCTTCTTTCCCCGGCTTATGAAGCATCGTCAGATCATCGGCCAATGGAAGAAGAAGTTCCTGAAGAAGGCGCACCGTCATCAGGCGCTCCTCTTGGTACTCTTTTTCCTCAGCGTCGTTGCAGCCGCTTCGAATGTCATTTTGCGGGGAGATCTGATTGGAGGAGGATCGTCCGGCGGATCATCCGAGAGTTCGATGCCGGACCTGAGGACGTGCACGTCGAAGGGAACGGTCTTCGAGGATCTCGACACGCTGAAGGAGGCTACCGATCGATTCCAACGGGACGTATCGGCGGTGGTGGATGAGCGTGAAGGTTACTTCAGGAAGCCCTCGAAGTGGAGTTGCCTCTCGGAGGCCGACGGCGGCAGCGGTCCCCCCGTTTCCGCGCTACGCGCACTCGCTGAGACGCTCCCGGGATGGCATTACCGATCCGCATTCGGAGTGGAAAATTTGCGTCCGGTGACCTTCGAATCTTTCACGTCCATTCTCGGGGAATTCCAGCGTGAGTATGAATGCAAGCTCGCAGAGTTTTCGTACGCTGCGGATGCGATGGTGGCGAGGAATCTCGATCTGGATGATCCAAAGTCATACTGTTGCGACGGTTCGTACCGGTGCGTGCAGGCAACGGAAGATGTTTCCTGTCTTACGGGTACCTTCGACAATCCGGAGTGCAGCGGAGCATGTCCGACCGGCAATACGCACGCCGTGTTCGCCGTTCGTCTCACCAAATTCCGCACGCGTATTGAGAACGAGAAGCAGCGTGCTAGGACGGCGATGCTGCGCACGATTCATGCGCTTCGCTCGTTTGAGGTGAACTATGTCTACGCCCTGCAACTGACCTGTTTCCAGCGTGCTTCTCTCGATCTCAGAAGCGAACTCAGCTTGCTTGCCGATACCACGAGTTGCATGCCAAAAATTTGGGATGCACTCACCTCTCTTCACGACAGAGACGATTCCCTGAAACCCGAATGAGACGATTCCTCATCCTTCTCTTGGCAATGCTGACGCTCCTCCCTGCAGGCGGTGCAGAGGCTTCCATGTTTGATCAGTTCATGGATGATGCGAAGAACAGGGGTCCTCTTGGGTACCCGAGCAATCAGGTCATGGATTTTGTGATCGATGAAATGAAACGCTGGCAGGGCGACGGAATTCAGCTCACGAGGGATGATATCCGGCTCGCCTACGACGACAAGAAGAACTTGCTCTGCCAGAACAAAGTGACCGACACGGGAAGACCGCTGCATTTTGCGATGGGAGCGGAGGATGGCGGGTGTGTTGCCTTGCGGGATGCGATCATGCTGCTCATCGTGCTTGAGCAGGAAGCGGATAAGCTCGGTGACGATCTTCTGATGGCAACCAACGGCTCGGAACTTGCGATCAGTGATGAACCACATCGTCCTGTGAGAATGGGCACACTGAGCCTCGTTCTGAAGCGCGTGTGGTCAGGTACAGGTGCCGGACTGATTCCGTGGGACGAGGATGCCGATGGCGATTTTGATTCGCTCGACTCCGCGCTCGCCTCTCTCAGTCCGGAGGACCTAGACAGGGCGATCTTACGTTTTCATCATGGATACTTCCGGGACCTTAGGGATGCAGATCCGCGTTTCTCTTCGATTGCGACTGACATACAATCTTCTCTGCAGGCGATTGCAGGAGTGCTTGCCATCAGCGGTGATCCGAAGGCGACGGGGGAGTTCATCACTCCTGCGTTTAAGCAGGTCGGCAACGTTGCGCTCTGGGCCAGGAAAGACGATCTCGGATTGATGTGGGTGTATCCTTCCCATTTCACGCGTCTCGGGGTGAAGAAGGCCGCCGACTACCCTCTCCTTGCATCGGGTCCGGTTGCGAAAGTCCTCGCCTATCCATTCTCGTACGGAGGCAGCGTCTCCAGTGCAAGTGCGGAGGTTAGATCTCCCCTCTGCAGTCGCACGGTGGGAAGGCATGGATACTTGTGCAGGAAGCCTTCGGTGGCTGCGGCTCAGTGTGCCAGTAGCAGCTCGAGCAGTTCATCAAGCAGCAGCTCGAGCAGCAACGGCGGCGTGATCGCACTCGTCGAGTGTCTGCCTCCGGACATCAAAACAACTGGCGCGGGTCCTGATGTTTGCAGAGGACTGAAGAATCTCTATCTCGATAATGGGATGTCACTCACTGTGCCCGGAAATCCAGGGCAGCTGAATCCGAACCTGCAGGCCGCCGATACGGCAAAGCTGTGTACGCCGGAGACGAAAATTTTCTATCCGGACGGCATCAGCACGCACGCATGTTATGTCGGACACTGCCTCTCCCAGTCCATGAGCGGCCACACACTGGTTCCGAACAGGAATGCCACGCTCGTCGATGAGAACACCTCTCCGTATCTCTCTTGTGTTCGCGCGGATCCACGTCTCGGCCTCTACAGTGAAACGGCTCACAAAACACCATTTTCCATCCCGCCGTACGTCGGGCATTTCCTGACGCAGGACTTTGAACGCGAGTACTGCATCAAGAACGGAGATGCCGCACGGGGCACTCTCGGGGATTGCGGATTCCGTTCGGATACCATCGCGCAGTCACCGAGTTACCTTGGCATGAGTGTCGTCGGAACCATCGTGCGCAATGCAGCGGAGATCGCGAAAGTTCAGGATGACTTCCTCTCCGTCGCACTTCCTCTTGGGCAGCGAGTCGCACTCGATCAGGCCATTCCGGTGAACCAGAAACTCTTCGCATCGATGGCACAGTTCATCCGTCAGATGGCGGACCTTCTCTCGGATTTGAAGCGAGCTCCTCTTACTCTGACGCCCTGTCCTTGGACGGGACCATTCAAAGAATTCGGACTGTAACCCATGCGTCGCATCCTACTCATTCTCGGCTTGCTCTTCCTCCCGCAGATCGCAGGGGCCGAAGCCCTGTCACTCTGGGTGCAGGGAGTCCTCGATCGTGCGGATGCAGGGCTTGCCGCCGTACCTTCATCAAGCGGCGGTTGTGATACCGAGGGGACGATTCAAGAGATTCGCAATAATCTTTCCGCCATCCGCGACCGTCGCAGCATGCTCCTCAGCGAAGGGATCGAATCGCAGTTTCTTCGCGAGAAAAATCTCTGCATCGAGAGCGATCGGATTCTCCTCCAGAACAAGCTGACCGAAGTATACGATGCCTTCGAGGTTGCGACGGCGACCTGCAATCTTCGAGCATCAAGCGTGCTGCGCACCGTGTACGAGTTCACCGTCGATGCCTACGTTTCGTTCATTCGCGGATCGGTCGATGCGTCCTTTCAGGACAATCGTCTGCGGCGCATCAATCCTTTCCTCGGTACGGAAATCGATCCGGAATCAACGGAACCGCTCTGTCCGTACACAACGAATTACGGGCCTCATTTCATCGGTGCCGTTCCGGGGGCGACACAGAATTCTTTCGACAGGAAGAGCTACGGCTGTGACAGGGAAGTGCTTTCCCAGATTCGCGACAGTCTGCCTCCGGACCTCCAGACAGAAGCGGACAATTTGATCGATTTCATGGACAGGTCCAACACGTTTGCTTCCGATATCTACACAATCGTACGTCAGGCGATTTTCAACATCGACAGCACGATCGCACTCATCACCGGGCGCACTCCTCCGACTTCACCGAGCGGTTCCGTATCCCCTCCTCCCCACGAAGAACGTGAAGGATGCCTAAGGCCTCCGTCACCAGAAAACGGCACTGCTGCCGATTTCGATGCTGTTCTTGCGGCATTTCCGGATTATTTTCATCCCAAGAACATCTTAAACCCGGAAAGTTCTACGGCGACTTTTAATCCTCCGCCCGACAGGATGTTGCCGATCGGCACGCTCTTCCGACCGTCGTACGATACGTTCTTCACGTTGCCGAACGCGCTCATTGTCAGCCGGGCTCATGCTGATAGAAAAGGGGAGATCGGATACGATCGCCCGATCGTCGAGGAGCTTGAGAATGAGGAAGAGGAGCAGCAATTCCTCTTCATGTACAAGACCAACATCACGGACGACCTCCGCAGGACGGCGGCGGATTCCGAACGCTTCATGAGCATGAGTGATGCCATTCTCCGAGATTCCTACGAGCGAAATCTGGATTCCGTGGTTTCCCTTTATTCTGCGGTTCAGGCGCTGACTTCCGTTACGGAGACGTTCCTCCCGAAGGAGTACATTCCTCAACTTGTCTACTTCTTACGCAGATCTTGCGTCGACGGTCACTGCAATTCCATCCTCGATGCCGTTGCGAAGAGATCGTTCAATCCGTACTGCCATCCTTTCGTATCAGGCAAGTACACGGACGAACGGGCGAGCGATAAGTGTTTCTGCATCCCGGAATTCGACGGGGAAGAGTACTGTTCCGGGGGGACTCTTCATCTCAGCGAGCAACCCCCTCCGGAGCTGCAGTGCGGCGAGCCAACCTCCTCTTCGTCAGCATCATCTCAGTCTTCGGTCGGAGGTGGGTTCTTTCGGTTCTGAGGAATGGTTCGTTCGTGTAAACTTCCATCGTGAAATCCTCCGACTTCGTCCACCCCGCACCAGTCGCTTCGCTTCGGTGCAGGGCAGGCCTTCATCTTCGCCATGAAACCATCTGATTTTGTTCACCTGCATTGCCATTCCACTTTCTCGCTCCTGGAAGCGGTTCCAACGCCTGAGGAGATCGTTTTCAGGGCCAAGGAGCTGGGGCAATCTTCCGTCGCACTTGCCGACAAAGGGTATACGTACGGGCTGATCGAATTTTACAAGGCATGCAAGGAGCACGGCCTGAAGGCGATTCTCGGTCTCGAGACGTACGTTGCCGCGAGAACGCGCTTCGACAAAGAGAGCGGCATCGATACCCGTCGTTATCCTCTCGTGCTTCTTGCCGAGAATGAAGAAGGATATGCAAATTTGCTGCAGCTTGCGACGAAGGCTGCGCTCGAGGGCATGTACTACAAGCCGCGCGTCGACAGCGAACTCCTGAAGCTTCATGGAAAAGGACTCATTGCGTTGTCAGGCCCGATCGGGGGGGCGATCCCACAGGCTGCGATGGCGGAGGACGCCGAACGCATGAAAGCGATTATCGATCAGTACCAGTCGTTTTTCGGAAAGGACAATCTCTACTTCGAGCTTATGGATTTGCCGAACGTGCCGGGGCAATCCGAAGTGAACCAGCAACTGATCCGCGCTGCGAAAGAGTTCGGGGTGCCGCTCGTTGCCACCTGCAACAGTCATTACTGCCGCATCGAAGACGCCGAGGCGCACGATGTTCTTCTCTGCATTCAGAAGAACTCGCATGTCTCCGATACGGGTCGCTTCTCCATGCGAGACAGCGATTTTTCCATGCGGCCGTTCGAGGAGATGGAACAGGCATTCTCGCATGTGCCTGAGGCACTCGAGAACACCAAGACGATCGCCGATCGATGCAATGTGAAGATTCCCTTCGGCCAGTACAAGATCCCGAGTTTTCCCGTGAAGAAGGGAGAAGACGAGGAGTCTCTCTTAAGGGTTCAGTGTGAGGCCGGTTTGCAAAAGAGGTATGGAGCGATCATCAAAAATACTCCTGCGAGGGAGAAGGAAATACGTTCGCGACTTGCGTATGAGCTTGAGGTCATCAAGACGATGGGGTTCTCGGGGTACTTTTTGATCGTTGCTGATTTCATTGCGGAGGCGAAGAGTCGGGGCATTACCGTCGGACCGGGTCGAGGGTCGGCAGCAGGGTCCATCGTCAGTTATGTTCTCGACATCACGACGCTCGATCCGTTGGAGCACGGCCTTCTCTTCGAGAGGTTTCTGAATCCGGAGCGCATCAGCATGCCGGATATCGACATCGACTTCGCGGATACCCGCAGAGACGAAGTGCTCGAGTACGTTCGGCAGAAGTACGGGGCTGATCGTGTCATTCAGATCTGCACATTCGGAACTCTTGCCGCGCGAGCGGCCGTAAAGGATGTCGGTCGCGCATTCGGCGTGTCATTTGCAGAGATGAATGCGCTTGCGAAGCTGATTTCAGATCGTCCAGGGACGGAACTCAAGGATGCACTTTTGACGGACGAACTCCTCGAAGGGATACGTGGTAACGACACCTACAAAAAAATTCTCGATATCGCGCTGAAACTCGAGGGGAAGGCCAGACACGTGTCGGTGCATGCGTGCGGAGTCGTCATTACGCCCGAGCCGGCCGTGTGCTACACGGCCCTGCAGCGGGCTCCGAAGGACGAGAATGTGATCATCACGCAGTACGATGCGAAGCCGCTGGAATCACTGGGTCTTCTGAAAATGGACTTCTTGGGACTCAAGAACCTCACCATCATCCAGACGGCTCTCCTCATCATCGAGCGGATGCATGGGAAGAAGATCGACATCGCTCTCATCCCGACGAACGATAAGAAGACATTTGATCTCCTCTCCAGAGGAGAGACGACCGGCGTCTTCCAGCTCGAGTCTGCCGGCATGCGAAGGTACCTGAAGCAGCTGAAGCCGACGACGGTCGACGACATCACCGCCATGGTTTCCCTCTACAGACCCGGTCCCATGGACAAGATTCCGGACTACATCAAATGCAAGCACGGCGAGAAGGAAGTGACGTACCTTCATAAGGACTTGGAGCCGATCCTGAAGCCCACGTACGGAGTGGGTATCTATCAGGAACAGATTCTCGAGATGGCGAAAGTATTCGCCGGGTTCTCACTTGGAGAGGCAGACCTCCTCCGCCGTGCAATCGGCAAGAAGATCAAGAAAGAGCTCGACAGTCAGCGTGAGAAATTCATACAGGGGACGATTTCGAGGAAGTATCCGGAGAAACTGGCGAAAGCGCTCTTCGACGATGTTATTACACCGTTTGCCAACTACGGTTTCAACAAGTCGCATGGCGCGTGCTACGCGCGCATCGCCTATGAAACCGCTTACCTGAAGGCGCACTATCCGACCGACTTCATGGCCGCACTCTTAAGCAGTGAGGACGGAGATACGGATCGCATCGCGATTGAAATCGAGGAATCGAGGGCGATGGGGATCGATGTGTTGCCTCCCGATATCAACGAGTCGCTGGCTCACTTCACTTCCCTCGACGGGAAGATCCGCTTCGGATTACTCGGCATCAAGGGGGTCGGAGAAAGCTCCATCCGTTCGATCATCGCGATCCGAGACGGAGTCGATGGAAAGCATCGGAAACCGTTTGCGAGCATCGAAGATTTCGCACTGCGTGTTCCGAGTAAAATCCTGAACAAGAAACTCCTGGAGTCGCTCGCGAAATCCGGTGCATTCGACTCCCTCGGGGAGCGAGCCATGCTTGTTTCGCAGTACGATAAAATTGCCGAATTCAGCAAGTCCGCAGGCGATAAGAGTGCGGCGCAGAGCGACATGTTCGAGTCCCTCGGTTCTACGAGCGCCGGTGCGGGCATCGAATTCGATCCTGGGGAACCTGCAAGCGCGTATCAGAAGTTGCGATGGGAGAAGGAGACGCTGGGGCTCTATGTTTCCAGTCATCCGCTAGCGGGACTTCGGAAGTACATCGGAAAGAAAGCACGGCTGATCGAAAGCCTGAGCGGAGACGACGTCAATCGAAAGATCACTGTGGCGGGTATCGTCGAGGCTACCAAGATCATTCATACGAAGAAAGGCGATACGATGGCGATTCTGACCATCGAGGATCCGACGGGACGGATGGAAGTGACATTGTTCCCGAGGGTTCATGCGCAGAGCAAAGACATTCTTGAGAAGCCAGACTCACTTCTCGTCATCGCCGGAACCCTCGATATGCGTATGGGGCAACCGCAACTGAAGGCCGAGGCGCTCAAGCGTGTATCGCTCGAAACCATGGTGGAGAAGGCGAAGAAGGAGGGGATGTTCAATGAAGAAGAGGCGAAGCATTGGAGCGCTGGAGTACGCAGGCGTGATCTCGAGGAGGCCGAAAGCCAGCAGGCCCCCGAGGGGGAATCGTCTGCGAAGTCGCAGGAAAAGCCGTCTGTCCCCGAACCTGCTTCCTTGCTTCCGGGGCCACTGACGCAGTGGATTCAAGACGGGTTACAGACTGAAAATGCGATGAAGAAGGTCGGACTTGAAGACTATTCACTTTCTGAATCCTCGACTGAACCTTCAGCGCCCGGCCATTCTCCTCAGCCTACGATTTCCATTCACACCGTTACTCTTCCTGCACGGGCTCCGAAGCAACTGCTTCTGGATATCAAGCACATTTTTGAGACATTTTCAGGTAATGAGAAAGTGCAACTTCAAATCGGCGAGAAGATTCTCCCGGTCGGGCTGACGATTACCATGTCGCCTCTTCTGGAAAAGAGGGTGGAAGAGGCGGTGAAGAAGTATGAGAATGCTCAAGAATAGGCACTATGGAAATTTTCTCAGAATCTCCTGACGGCATCGAGCGTGCGGCTGAAGTTTTGCGTGCCGGCGGCGTTGTCGCCCATGCAACCGAGACATGTTACGGACTCGCATGCGATCTTCAGAATCCTGCGGCAGTCGAACGGTTGTTTCTGGTGAAGGAACGCCCGTTCACCCAGCCTGTGAGCGCGCTATTTTCTTCCGTCGAGGAAGCGCAGCAATTCGTTGTCTTTTCTAAGAAGGCGCTTGAAATTGCCAAGAAACACCTCCCCGGACCGTTAACGATCGTCCTCCCTCTTCGAAAAGATTCGCCGCTGCTCATTCATGTGCGCCCTCCCTCCCCATCCCTAACCCCCATCCCTCACCCTACGATTGGAGTCAGAATATCCTCCGCTCCTCTCGCCCAAACCCTCGCCCTCACCTTCGGCTCCCCCATCGCGACCACGTCTGCGAACATTCACGGCGAGCCGAATCCGTACAGTGTTTCTGACATGGAGTCACAGTTTCTTTCCAAAAAAATTCTCCCTGATCTTCTGATCGACAGCGGGGCTCTTCCTGTTGCCCCGCCATCGACCGTGGTCGAGATTGTTGGCGAGAAGATGCGAATACTGCGTCAGGGGGCATTGGTGATACAATGAATTTCAGTCGCATCAGGCTTTATTCTGATTTTCGATGATGCGTATCTGTTCTCGGAAACTTGGCATTCCTTCATCTCTTATAGGGTTCGGCATCCGATCGACGGGCTTTGAACCCTTTCTCATCTGCTGCAATTGCTCTTTCAGTGACTCGATTTCCCGGTAGGCGCGGGTTGCCTTATCATAACCTTCAGCATTTCCCTTCTCTCTCGCTTCCTCATCGCGACCATAGAACAAGGTGCCAAGCAGAACGACTGACAACGAAGAAAGACTTACGATACGCTTCATCCAGCGTTGGGAGCGTTTCAGTTCGTCGATTTCTCTCAGGAAATCTCTTTCACTATTTTCTGCCGGAGGAGCGGCATCGAGATCGGGTATGGAGTGAGTCTAGAAGCGTTACTCTTTTCGTCAAAAATTTCATGGCACCGCATCGCTTCTTGGCTTTCGGTCAATGAAAATATACATTGCGCTCTTTCATGTAGAATACGCGCATGCGTTGCCCTCGTTGCAAACACGAAGATACGGCCGTTATCGATTCCCGTCTTGCCGAGGACGGTCGTGCCATCAGACGCAGGCGCGAGTGCGGGAAGTGCGACCATCGGTTCACCACCTTCGAGCGTCAGGAGCTTGCGTCGCTCATCGTCGTGAAACGCGACAAGACACGCGAGCCGTACAGTCGAGAGAAGCTCGAGCGTGGCATCTGGATTGCGTGTACGAAGCGACCGGTGACCCAGAAAAGCATCGATAAGATGCTTTCGGATCTCGAGGAGAAATGGGGGAAGAACAAAGAAGAGGTGGAGAGCACGACGATCGGTTCCGATGTCATGAATGCGCTCGCGAAGCTCGATAAGGTCGCCTACATCCGTTTCGCCTCGGTTCATCGTGAATTCAAGGACGTGCAGGAGTTCAAAGAAGAGCTGGGACGGCTGTTTAAATAATGGCTATACTTCACGCATGCTTCGCACCCATACTTGCGGCGAATTGAGGGCAAAAGATGCAAAAACAACCGTCACGCTCTGCGGATGGGTCAATACGCGCAGGGATCACGGCGGACTGATTTTTTTCGATCTTCGCGATCGATACGGCATCACGCAGATCGTCATTCATCCCGAGAGTGACAAGAAGCTTTTCTCTCTTGCGGAGAGCGTTCGTCCCGAGTGGGTTCTGAAGGTGACAGGCATCGTCAGCAAGAGACTTGCAGGGACGGAGAATGCGAAGATGCATACCGGAGACATCGAGATTGCCGTGTCCAGCCTTGAGATTCTCAGTCGTGCGAAGACCCCTCCCTTCGAGATCGATTCGGAGAAGCCGGTGAATGAAGAGCTGCGTTTGGAGTACAGGTATTTGGATATGCGGCGAGCGCAGATGCAGAAGAATTTGGCTCTGCGATCCAAGGTTTTTCAGATCATTCGGTCGTATTTCACCGAACAAGGATGTCTGGAGATCGATACGCCTTGTCTCATCAAGGGCACGCCCGAGGGTGCAAGGGAGTACGTCGTTCCATCGCGCGTGTATCCGGGGAATTTCTTCGTTCTTCCGCAGAGTCCTCAGCAATTGAAACAGCTCTGCATGGTCGGAGGATTGGATCGGTATTTTCAGATTGCCAGGTGTTTTCGTGACGAAGACCTGCGAGGCGACCGGCAGCCTGAATTTCTCCAGCTCGACTTCGAGATGAGTTTCTGCGAACAGGCGGATGTGCAGAAGATCATCCAGGGATCCATCGAGCAGATTCTCAAGGAGTGCAGCGACAAGAAGTTGAAGTGGGGCAAGGTCGGCTCGTTTACATGGCAATACGTCATGGATACGTACGGTTCGGATAAACCCGATCTTCGGTACGATCTTCCGATCGTCGACATCTCCGAGCTGGTTCCCGGATGCGGCTTCAAAGTCTTCGAAGAGGCGCTGAAGCTGAAAAGCGGAACGGTTCGCGCGCTCCGGGTGCCGGGTGCGGCAGGACTTTCACGAAGCGACATCGACACGTGGACGGAGCTTGCAAAAGAGTTGAAGGCAAAGGGACTTGCGTACATCCTCTTCAAGCCCGAGGGTCCCCAGTCCCCGCTCCTCAAGTTTTTCAAGGATGGATTCCTCGACAAGTTGATTGCAAAAACATCGGTGAAGACCGGCGACGCCCTGTTCTTCGGAGCCGATGCGTTCAAGATTGTGTGTGCGAGTCTCGGTCGAATCAGAAGTGAGGCGGCAAAAAAATTCAATCTGATCGACACAACGACGCATGCTCTCTTCTGGGTGACGGACTTTCCTATGTTCGAGGAGAACGACGACGGTTCGCTGACATTCAGCCATCACCCGTTCACGAGTCCCAATCTGGAAGAGTGGAAGAGACGGAAGGAGGAGCCGCTCAAGGTGCATTCCATTTGTTACGATCTCGTCCTCGACGGCTATGAACTCGGCTCGGGATCGATCCGCATTCACGATCCCGCCTTGCAATCCGAGGTCTTTGAAATGCTCGGGATCAGCACCGAAGATCAGCAGAAGAGATTCGGACATATCCTGCATGCGTTCGAGTACGGCGCCCCGCCTCACGGAGGCTTCGCGTACGGGATCGATCGAGTGGTGATGATTCTCGCCGGCGAGCCGAACATTCGCGAGGTCACTCCGTTCCCGAAGGATCAGAAGGCAAAAGACCTGATGCTCAAGGCTCCGGCTCCGATCGAGCTAGGGCAGCTCAAGGAGCTGGGACTGAGTCTCGAAGCGGAATAGGGATTTTTTCGCAGCAGCAAGGGCTGAAAGCCAATGACAGGTTTCACTCGTTGACGCATGCGGTCTTCGAGGATATTGATACTGCATGCAATTGGCCCAAGGCGTTACCGTCGGGCTGCTTCGACCGCCGGAGGTCGCACTCTCGGAATTTTTCCGTGATGCTTTTGAAGGTGATCGAGATCCTGATGCCGCAAGAGATCGTGAAATTGTGAATGACCGCATCAATGAGCTACGGAGTCTTTTCGAGGAGGTTACTGAACGTCTTGGAATTTTTCTCAAGCTCACCGAGTATCAGCTCCATCTTCATGAAAATGGAATATCTTTGCCGCAGGGGAAGAGAGCAAGATCCATTCGCGAAAATTCCATTCTTGTGACGGTGGACCCCACACCACATGAACAACACTTCATATCGGGTCTGTCCGGTGATGACATGCTCAGGAGATCCGTTGTGGGATATACGAGCAGAGATGCCGTTCTTGACACTGCTTCACTCAGTGCGGCTCAGCGACTTCTTCTGTTGCAAGTCGATAAGGGGCGAGAGGAGTGCATCAATCGTATTTTTGTACTTCATCTTCCATTGCACGACGGAGAGTTGGCAGATCTTCACGAGCAGAATGCGGACATCGTAGAGTCCGCCATTCGCTACCCGTTCGGTGACACAACGGTACTGACGATTCCTTCAGGGAGCATGATGAATGTCAGTGAAACAGAGCCGCTCGCACATGAGGGCCAACACTTCATCCGGTCCTGATTTTGTGCTATAATAAGCGGATTATGGACGATTCTATACCCATGCCTATTCCGGCCGACTCTGAGAGCGAGAAGGAGGCTCTTCGTGCCGAGGAGGTGGAGCGAGTTGCGGAGATGGGGCAGAAGAGGTCCGAGAAGGAGCAGATGATTCAGGTTGAACTTCGGAAGAAGCGTCTGAACGAAGAGGAGAAGGCTAGGCGTTTCACCGACCGATCTCGTTTGATGGCTTTGCAGGCGAAGGATGAGGCGAAGAAATTTCGCAAAGAAAAATTGCAGCGCGAGAAGGAAATTGCAGCGCAGAAAGAGCATGAAGAGCAGTTAAGAAAAATAGAGGAAGAGCGCAGGCAGCAGCAGGCGGAGGAGCAGAAGAAGAAAGATGGCTACTTCAAAGATCTTCGTGAAATGGCACGACTGAAAATTCTTCATGATCATCAGGAGTACGCAAGGAAACGTGAGGAGGAGACTGCGAGGAAGAGCGCCGCCCTTGAACATACGACGGCAGTGGAAGCCTCGATGAGAGCCGATCGGAACCGTCAGTTGGAGATCGACGGCGTCAAACGAATGAGGCTTTCGCAGATTGAACGTGAGACGCACACGGCACTCTTCCACCTGGAGTCGGAGGAGCGCACCCGCCTGCGTCAGCTTGAAACCGACATCGGTCGCGAGATGGAACATCTCAAGTCCGAAGAAGACCCGGTTCTTCGTCAGCGCAAGCAGAAAGCCGTCGAACTATCGGCGCGCGCAAGACGCAGTGCAATCGAAGCCGATATCCAAAAGAAGAGAAAGGCGCTCGAGTCGGAAGACCATCATAAACGTGCGGCGGCAGAATCGGAGGCCTACGGACAGCGTGAGGCATCTCACCGGGAGTACCTGCACGACAATCAGAAGGCCGACAAAATTCTCGGAGATCGTCTGAACGATATTGCACTTCGTTTCGGTCAACATCGCTTCGGTCGCGGACAGTAGGGCAGTATGATGGTGGCAAGCCGGGGTGGCGAAATGGCAGACGCATCAGCCTTAGGAGCTGACGGGAGCAATCCCATGGAGGTTCAAGTCCTCTCCCCGGCACCATTCGACTCATGTCATTCACTGAGGGGAAGCTGCCTGCATTCAAGCTGACAATGAATGCTGTATGATATGACTCATGCGTCGCTCTTCTGCACTCTTCTTCCTTCCGTTTGCCGTCGTTCCCGTCATCGCCTTCGCTCTCACGATCGAGCCGGGGAATCTTTACAAAGACGTTCGCCAAAGCAGCCCGGAAGCGGCGGGGATCAATATGCTGAGTCGGGAAGGAGCCATTCAGGGATATGGCAACGGTCTTTTCGGTCCCAGTCGCCTGATCAATCGTGCGGAGTTTCTGAAGATCGTCATGCAGATGTACATTTTCAATCGAGACAATGGCTTCAGCGGATACGACTGGTACAAGAATGGAAAGGTAGGACCTGAGGGATGCTTTCCGGACGTCACGCTCCATGCTTGGTTCGGGGGCTTTGTTTGCGAAGCGTACGATGCCGGGTTTGTTCGCGGGAACCCCGATGGACTTTTTCATCCTGAGCGCACCGTGAATTACGCAGAGGCATTGAAGATGCTGACATTGGTCTACGGTTACGAGATTCCTTCGGTTGAATCCGGCGATTGGGCAGAGCCGTACTACCGAGCAGCCAGCGTGAAGCAGGTCGATCTTCCCATCACCATTCGCTTCGATACCCCCCTGACTCGTGGCCTCGCAGTCCGTTTGATTGCAGCTTTTCTTGCCGAATCGAAAGGACAGCTTGCGGCTTTCCGTCTTGCCGAGGCCGGTGAGTATCTTCCGCCTTCCTCCTCAAGCAGCTCTTCATTCAGCTCGTCATCATCAGTCTCTTCATCCGTCCCTTCATCCGTATCCTCTTCGTCCTCTTCCGCGTCATCATTCACGCTGCCACCGGTCAGTCATTTCTTGATTCTTGGAAGACCGTCGGATGCCGTTGCGTCGATAACACTGCACAGTCCTGGCGACAGCGCCCTCATCATGTCCGCTCAGGTGAAGCTTTTTAGCGAAGTCACAGCACTCCATACGCTTGAGCTGGTGAATGTGACAACGGGCGAAAGCGTTGCCGTTCTAAAGCGCAGGACAACAACGGATACTTCCGATTACAAACTGACTTACGAGGTGCAGATTCCACTCGAGCTTCAGAAGGAAATTCCTGCGGATATCGATGTGCCTTTCGCACTTCGCGCCAACATCAGAAGTGTCGACAATAACGGTTCCTCCGAACAGTTGTTGCATGTACGAACACTCTCCATGACGATACGCGGGAAAAACTCGACAGAGTCGACCAATGTGCCGGCACTGGGCCCATTTCCGAAACACCAAACATCATTTGGAAGAGTGTTGAAGGTGGAACGAGTGACGCCTTCAGCCGGAACACTTGTTTCAGGGACTGCAGCGGTGGTGAGTACATTCTCCATTACTTCCGAGATGCTTCCCGGGAAGACCTTCGGGGTGGAGCATGCCCTGCTCTCCCTATCCCGAACGGGGCAGGTCTCTACGAAGAACTGGCGCATCAATCAAGTCGGATCCGCTCTCAGCGCTCCCTGCTCCCAAAGTCAGGATCTGCTCCAAATCAGCTGCGAAAACCTCGGGTCGATCGGTCTTCAGCAAAGTGCCGCTCCGCTTCAGCTCGAGTTCAGGGCCGATGTGTTCGTGCCCCTGGGGTCGACCGGCAACAGTTTACAGGCCGATCTTCAGAGTGTCGGTTCTCCGGAGGCGATCGGCAGCATCCAGTGGACGGACGGATCCGGTCACTTCAAGTGGATCGAGGGCAAAGATCCTGTGGCAAAAGGAACGAGATGGCAGTGAATGATTGAGATTTAAAATTTCACAATACAAATTCCAACAGATGATTCCATTGGAATTTGATAGTTGGATTCCGAAGTTTAGAGTGCGTCCTAGAAGTTAAACGTGACGACAAGCAGGAACGCACCGGCGAAGGTCGTCCACAATGTCGAGAGCACATACAACTTCTCGAGTGTCTTTGGGTCGTGCGACATGTGTATGGGTGTAAAAGAAGTAATATAGATATTATATCATATTTATATTATTTAGCAAGTATCTTGCGAAGCGCTCCTGCCATAGCTTCCGTCGCCTTTGTGGCTGCTTTCTGCCAATCCTTCTCCTTTGATGCGTAGATAATTGACCTTGCAGCATTCACGATTGCACCTGTGCCGTCAGCGAGGAAACCAGGCTTACAATCTTCCGCTGTTCCGCCTTGGCTGCCGTAGCCGGGGATCAGGAAGGGAACGTGGGGCATCAGGGTTCGAAGGTACTTTAGTTCCTCTGGGTACGTTGCGCCGACGACGGCACCGATCGCCGAGAGGTTGCTCTTCTCGCCGAGCGCCATACTCGCCCATCCTTCGACGAGTTGTGCGAGGTACTCATGCACCGCCTCGTCTCCTGTCGGAAGATCCTGCAGCTCTCCGGAACTCGGGTTGCTTGTTTTCACGAGCACGTAGATCCCGCGATTGTTTTTAGCGCAGAGATCGGCGAATGGCTTAATGCCGTCCGAGCCGAGGTATGGCGAGACCGTGAGCGCGTCGATCGGCTTGTCCTTGCCGAGATATGCTTCGGCGTAGGCTTCGCAGGTTGAACCGATGTCATTTCTCTTTCCATCGGCGATCACGAGGAGTCCTTTCTTCTGAGCATAGCCGCAGATCTCGAAGAATACTTTCATCCCTTCCCAGCCAAGGAGCTCGAAGTACGCAAGTTGCGGCTTCACTGCGCAGGCGAAGTCTCCCACGGTATCGATGATCCCTTTGCAAAATTTCTCAACTCCTGCAGGACTTTTCTCGATGCCTTCAGGCAGTGACAGCAGCATCGGATCAAGCCCGACGCACACGGGGGAAGTTTTTTGGATGCGCGCAGCGAGACGGTCGGCGTAGTGCATGGCTGGATCATACCCCAACGCTCTGCCGATACTGAAGCGCCTCCGCGATGTGCACTACGCCGATGTCCTCGCTCCCTGCAAGATCCGCAATCGTTCGAGCAACCTTGATCGTTCTGTGGTAGGTGCGGGCCGAGAACGAAAGCCTCTCCGCGGCCTGTCTCAGAAGCAGGGCGCTTTTTTGGTCGAGAGGACAGAGCTCCTCGATGTCTTTCACGCTCATCTCTTTATTCGTCTGAATCGACCTGCCATGGAGTCTCTTCACCTGTGCCGCCCGAGCTTTCGCAACGCGCGAGCGGATGACCGCACTTGTTTCGGCTCCTGCGTTTCCTTTCTTCTGCAAATCCGCGATCTCCACCGGCTGCACGTCGATTGTAAGGTCGATGCGGTCTAAGAGCGGCGCCGAGATTCTCCGCTTGATGCGATCCGCAGAGACGGCGCTGAACTTCGGCGGGTTCATGGCGGCAACGAGAATGAAGTCTGCAGGAAATGTCACCGTCCCCTGTGCCCTATTGATGGTGATGCGCCGGTCTTCCATCGGTTGCCTTAAGACTTCCAATACTTGTGGCGGGAATTCTGCGAGTTCGTCGAGAAAGAGGACGCCTCTGTGTGCGAGAGAGATCTCCCCCGGAGCGGGATGTTGCCCCCCTCCCACGATCGCGATGCCGCTTGCCGTGTGGTGCACGGTGCGAAGCGGTCTCTCCTGCATGAGTGGCGTGGAACCGGGGAGCAAATTTGCAACGGAGTAAATCCCCGTGACTTCTAAGGATTCGTCTCTCGTAAGGGGCGGAAGAATTCCTCGCAGTGCGTTTGCAAGCAGCGTTTTCCCGGAACCCGGGGTGCCGGAGAGGAGCACATTGTGTCCTCCCGCCGCGGCGATCTCGAGTGCGCGTTTCGCCTGCGTCTGTCCTCGAACGTCTGCGAAATCGACATGTGCAAGGGTGGGAGCGGCACATGCCGGAGGTTCAATGGCCGGAGGCTCCATCTCGCCACGCAGGCATGCGACAGTATCCCGAAGGGACTTGAGTGCAAGAATCTTCATATCGGGGACGAGTGCCGCTTCCGCTCCATTCAGTTCCGGGACGACGACCGTCTTTAAGCCCATCTCACGTGCGGCGAGCACACAGGAAAGCACTCCTGTGATGTGCCGAAGCGATCCGTCGAACGCAAGTTCGCCGAGGAATGCCGTCGACTCGAGTGCCGCAGGCGGGAGATCGATCGTTCCATTTCCGACGAGGAGACCGAGTGCGATCGCGAGATCGAATCTTGATCCTGTTTTCCTGATATGAGCCGGCGCAAGGTTGACAGTCATCACCCGTCCCATCGGGGTTTTGTATCCGGATGATTTCATCGCCATGATGACGCGCTGCTTGCTTTCTTGAATCGCGGCATCGCCGAGACCCACGATGAAGAATTTTCCCTCACTCGAGGTGGGGGTGACACCGACTTCGACGTCGACGGGGTACGCTTTGATGCCAAGTGTCGTGAACGAGGTGAATTTGGTGAGCATAGGCATCTATGGTGTACTTTCGTACACCTTTATGCAATACTCCTGAGCGGACAGGAGGAATAATTATGGTTTATTCATCTCATTACGCACCATGACGACACAGGAAAAAGGCTTTCTGGGAGAGGAAATAGCAGCTGATCATCTTTTGTCTCAGGGGTACGACGTGCGCGAGCGCAATGTTCGTTTTCAAAAGCTCGAAATCGACATCGTCGCCTACGATCGATCGGAAAAAATGATGGTGTTCGTCGAAGTGAAGACTAGGGCACATCATTCCGATCGGTACCCCATCCATACGGCAGTCGACAGGAGGAAGTGGCAGGCGATGAGGCGGGCTGTCGCACGCTGGGTGACGAAGCATCAGTACGAGGGGTCCGGCCGCATCGATGTGTTGTGTGTTTCGAGCGGAGTAGTCGTCGAGCACATCAAGGATTTAGGATCTGATTTTTACTGAAAATTTTATAAAAACATATTTCATAATTTTGTCATTATCCTACAGAGGACGAAATGCATTATTTGTGCTACAATTAGAGGATTTCCTGAACACCCATACACACAAAAATTTCAAAGAACAGGCAGATGCAGATCTCGGGGTTGCTCCTTGCAATACTGATCCTGCTTCTCAGTGGAATTTTCGGAAGGATGAGTCAGGCGAACGGCGTGTGCGGCGATGGTGCCATTGAAACGCCTGAACAGTGTGACGATGGAAACCTGAGCAATGGCGACGGGTGTTCGCTCTCCTGTACGAGAGAGCGTTGCGGAAACGGCACGGTTGATTCAGGCGAACAGTGTGACGACGGCGGAACCCTTTCCGGTGATGGTTGCAGCAAGTTCTGCCGAATCGAATTCTGTGGAGACACGCTGATTTCCACAGGACTTTCCGAGCAATGCGATGACGGCAACGGACTTTCGGGTGACGGTTGTTCTTCGTCCTGCAAGGACGAGACTTTGCCTCGTTCCTCCTCCGCGTCCTCCGTCGCATCGAGTGCTGGTCAGGATCCGACGGATGAGGAGCCTCCATCCGAACCCGAACCGACACAATCCGAACCTCCCTCAACGCAAGCTCCCGAGACGCAGGTCACGCCTCTGCAGACAGCCCGTCCGGTGTTGCAGCAGGTCATCGAGACGATACAGTTTCTCGTCGATCCCGCGAGCGAAGAGTATCGCGCACACCTGACGGAGGCCGAGGAAGGCCAGATCCTTCAGATCCTCAGTAAGATGCAAAACGGTGAACCTCTTTCGGATCAGGAGAAGATTTGGGCGCAGGAACTTCTCGAGATTCTGACGGCGGCGAGGTCCGAGGAGCGTGCGCGGTATACCGACCTTCTCGAGGAATTCATCGCAACGCCGATCAGCGCGACCGTCGTAACGGAGAAAGGGCTTGAAGCGACGTCACTCGTGGATGTCACGGTGCCCATCGCCATCGACGAGCTGAACCGGGCCATCGCCATCATCCAGCGCGGAGAGCTGAAAGATGCGGTGATGTTGAATCTGGAGAGACTCCAGAGACAAGGCATCGATCTCTCCAAAATTCTTCCGAAGAATTTCCTCGATTCCCTGAAGGAAGGTGCGAGACCCATCGATGTCTTCACCGTGCTGAAAGCCATCAAAGAGGGTGCCGAGGCGCGTGCAACGACGAACCTGCCGCTCTCGCTCGAGGTCATTCGTTTGCAGATCGCGCTTCTTCGCGAGTCGTTCCCCGTCTTGCAGCAGGAATTCGGTACGGATCCCGCAGCATTCGAAGCTTTACTCGCCGCCATCGAGGAGAGTTTGCAAAATGCCACCGAGCAAAATGCCTACGGAGTGGTGGTTGCGATCAATCAGCTCATCGATTTTCTGCTGAATCAAAATATTATAAGTCTTCAGGATCTGCTTGGAGCTGACACATCTCTGCATCCTGCCGCCAGAGCCGCTCGCATTCTGGATGCGACGGGAGAGTCGGTCGATACCGCGGGGGATATTCGCTCGCTCGTCACGGGCCTCAGTGACAAGGCACCTGCGAAGTACCGGGAGGCTTTTGAGAAGGGATCGCTCGAAGATCAGCAGAATGCACTCATCGCTTTTTTGGATGACGATGAGCGATTGTCGGAGGTATTGGGAATCCTCCGCACTGAAGGAGTGACAGAATTTGATGATCGACTCTACGTACTGAAGCAACATATTCAGAACGTGGGCATTACGAAGGACACGGAGACTCTCTGCGATGATTCCATCTCGGATGCGATCGGCTGCATCGAAGATTTCCTCTCGGATGTTCAGGACGCGGCGCGGTCGAGAAGCTTCTTCACCGACTTCATCGGTCGTCTGCAGGATTATTTCGGTATCGGACAATGAGCGAGATCCTCCCATCCTCCGTCGGCACGCAGACCGCCGCACCTCCGGTGCAGCAGGCCATTGCTGCCGTGGCGGCACCTCAGCCGAAAGCGGTTGATCTTGCGGTGCTGAAGAAGGGGACGAAGGACTTCCTCGACTTCGCCGACGACACCAAGGAAATTTTCTTCGCGTACCTCTACCACAGGACAGGTTCCATCAAACTTGCCAATACGCTGCTCTCGGAGATCTACATGGATGTCCTCAGCAAGGCGCTTTCGCTGTGGTGGTTCGGGAAGCTTCGGATGACCATGCTCCTCGAGCGTGCCGATGAAGCCATCGCCCAGCAGAAGGGAACGGAGGCCGACCTCGATACCCTGTATATCCCCACGCTCACATGGCTGTCGGAAGCCGAGCGCAAGTCCGTCAGCTCCCTTCATGACGGGCTCTGGACACTGGAAGCAGAGGCGCAGCGCCTGCTCATTCTCTCGCTGCTCGTCGGTCTCTCCGATGAACGCATCGGAGAAATTCTCTCGGTGAAAGCGGATCTCGTGACGAAGAAACTCGCTCAGGCAAAAGAGCTCCTCCTCTCACGCTGGCAGCCGATTGCAGGCATGGAGACGAAGCTCGGGTCACTTGTCTTCGAGCCGTCCCTCAGCATCGCCGACGAAACGACTTTGCGCTTCGCCCTTGTCGAGAAGTACAACTCGCTTCGGATGCGCAGGTACCAGTGGGTGGTGATCGGCGGACTTTTCGCCGTGATGAGTAACGTGATCGTCGCAAGCGTGCTTGCGTTCGCGGTCATCGTTCAGCCGCCGACGTCCATGCGCGGGACGAAGTCGCAGGTGGCATCGCTCGATGCGGTGCTCCTCAAGCGTCAGCTGGAACTTTCGGATGCCAAGCGTGCGATGCAGGCAACCTTCGAGGAGAGCCAGCGCATCGCGGCCTTCAGCGTATCGCGTGACATGACCGCACTCGGATTGGCGTCGGCGCTCGAAGCGCTCAAATCCCAGCAGGAACAGGAAGCCGAAGCGAATCGCTTGATCAAGCTCTTAAGGCGCGCCGATACGGCGATTGAACAGACGATTATCAAGCCGATCGAAGTGGCAATCGAGTATCTTCTGCAGATGTTCTAAGTATTGATTGATCGTGTTTTAAAATACCTCCATGCGGTTTGCGAGTCTGTTCGGAAGAGCTCCTGGAGCAAGCTTCTCGCATGGGCGGACCATCGTGGAATGATCACCATGCCGTTCTCCGATGCCGAGAGCGGAACCTCGATCATGCCGCTCATTTCGTGTGCCTCGCGCTGAATTTCCTGAATGCACTCGAGCAGAGGAAGTTGTCCTTCTCTCGAATCGTTGATGGTGACAAGGCCGTGGTAGAGGGCATTGGAATATTTGTTCCGCTTCCTCTGTTCGTACCGGAGGGCGTTCTGGAGCTGTCTTCGGATGTTGGTGGGGTGTTTGGTACGCACACTTGCATTGATGACAGCGTCCCTGACGGCATCCGTCGAGAAGAAGGCCGTCGGGAGTTCGGAGGGATCCGGCGCAACGTGGACGTTGATGCCGTGATGGAGATGCGGCATCGCATTGATCGGCGACATGCCCCCCGTCTGATTCCAGTGCGTGTACATCGTCTTTCTCCCCTGTCCGTTGATTTCCGCATCTCTCGCTATGTAATTGAGGTATTCAGGATCCAGATCACTTCGACGGATCGCCGTGATTGTCGAATCGGGATCTCCAAGGGCGATGACTTCCTGCAGCTCCCGATCGCTCCCGATCGTTCCGCTCGAGAGAGACAGCGTGCGCACCTGCAGACCGTTTTTTCGTACCGGCTCATCGTCAAGATACGGTTCCAGTGAGAATCGTCTTTCGTTCATAGAGTTACTCTACGCATTTTTTTATTTCTGTCCAGACTCGGTCACATGTCATTGTCATCGATCTATAGATCCTTGCTTCTCTTCAGAATTAACAATTCCAAATCCCGACGATTCAACATTCTCATGGTTTCCCAGAAGTCATCATTTTCCTCAAAGCCTCGGAGCTCAGACGATCGCATGGGAACGCCGTTCGTCGGCTGCATGGCTGCATTCGGCCTATTGCCGATTCCAGCTTTGATCAAGTTTCCCCGTAAGCCGGCAGCCTCATGCGGGGAGAGGGTTCCTGTCAGCACAAATTGTGCATGATGTGTTCTCCCTCTCTCGTGCAGTTCGTGATGGTGCGCTTGGAGTTCGGGAATGACACGGTTTCTCTCCATGGGGACAACGAGTTGAATATAACGCTTGGTATCTCTTTCTTCGATACGATCCACATGTTTCACCCCAATGAGGATCGCGATGTCTGCGATCGCCTTTTGCAGGGTTTCATTGCTGCCGCCGTGCATCATCATGACAAGCTCCTGAATTTCTCCATCTGCATCGGTCTCGAACATTCGACTGCCGACAGACGAAACTCTAAGACCTAGGTACTCGAGCCTTTCAATGATCTGTGCATCGTGACCGAAATTCGGCATACAGGTTACTTTCAGAAAATGCCTAACTGCCTCCGGTGCGAATTCCGGACTCTTTGTTGTATCGGCGAGGTTCTCGTGAGGAGTTGGCTCGTCGGTCTTCACCGAGATGAACGGCGGATTCACCCTTGCTTCTTTTACGAGCCCTCGAGTGCTTCTGCCGAAAGACGAAAGGGCCTCTAACACTTCAGCATCCGTGGTGATTTTGATCGTATCTTTTCTCTTCCCCTGCGTGTGCCCGGCGAGATTTGCAATAGATGTACGGAAGAACTCTGCTTCAGAGTGCCTTGGGTCGATCACTGCTCTGAAATGTCGACGGGCGGAATGCTTAGCATCTTTTACGGCAGATACGGTTCTTTGCCTCTCAAGCAGAATCCGTGGATCGATCTTTTGGTGAGCCTCAGCATGGGGCGATCGTCCTTCCGGATACATGACGGTCATACACATCGATCCGTACGCGTCTCCCTCCGACACAATCGAATAATCCTCTGCCGGCATACGACGCTCGTAAAGTGTTCGGAGAACTGCGGCAGCTTCGACTGGCCCTCCGTAAATCTGAATCTTGAATTCGTTGACAGGTCCGGATTCCGCCGGATGGAGTGTCGTTTCTTTTTCGTCGATTGTTGACATAGTGTAATATTTTGTCCACTAATCATTATCGTGTCAACTCTGTGTAGAGGGCCGGTGCGTCCACCGACCCTCGCAATTTCGCTATTGATCGCATTCGAGGAGTTCGTGAGGGATCGAAACGATTTCGCCACCGAGACACTCATCGTTCTCGCAGCAGTTGATGAAGACATCGCACACTCGGGGGTCAATTGCATCCGGACCCTCGGAGACAGCACTGCTTGGGTACACATTCGGATGAAGATTGAAGATCGACATGCATGCGGCGTGACAGTCGCGGATATGAGGACAGACTGACTGAGGGAAGAGGGGGGACGATGCGGCAGCGACGATCTGTGCGATTTTTTCTGCCGCTTCACCGTCTTTTGGTTCGAAATGGTGGATGCCGTCGGGGATGGAAAATGGGAGTCCGTTGCACATGGTAGAGGGGGGGGTGGAAGTAGAGGCGAAAGAATGTCGTCGGTACCTACGTCATTCTTTGTAAGGTCAGTAAACAAATAGTTGCAAAATCATTCAATATGGCGAACAATATTCGCCAGTTATGGACTCATCCTCACTCCTGCAGGCACTCGAGCAGATCGGACTCAATCATCATGAGTCGCAGGTCTATCTCACTCTTCTCACAAGCGGTCAGATGTCGGCATCGCAGCTTGGGAAGAAGAGCCGTGCTCCGAGGACGACCATCCGGAGCATCCTCGATCAGCTCTGCACGGAAGGCATCGTCGATAAGATCTACAGAGGCAGCACGCAGTATTACTCTTGCCTCCCTGCTTCCGCTCTCGTCCGCTCCGTCGAGCGTGAGATTCTTTTAAAGAAGCGTCAGGCGGAGATGATCAGCACACTCGCGCCGAAGATCGAAGCACTCAGAAACAGCGGGAGCCACCTTCCGGTCGTGCGGTACTTCGAGGGTGAACGCGGAATCATGGAGGCGTTCAATCACAGCCTCGTCAGCGGTGCAAAAGAAATCCTCTTCTTCACATCCTACGATTTCTTTCAGACGGGTCCTGTGCGGGAGTACGACGTCGGAGAATATATGCCGAATCGCATCCGCCGCGGTATTCGCATGCGCGTGCTGATGGAAAGGAACAAAGAGGCGGAGCACTGGGCGGGAAGGCCCCGGAGCGAACTCCGCGAGCATCGATTCTTGCAGAAAGGCGCAAAGCTCCCCGGCAATTTCTTTATCTACGGAAAGTACGTCCTGTACTTTTCAGCCAACAAGGGTGAGTACATCGCCGTTCTCAGCGAAAGCTCCGTGATGGCCGCGACGATGAAAACACTTTTCGAGTGTCTATGGGGAGCCGCAGAAAGGTAAGCAGTATTGTAAGGATTTTCATTCTTGCACGTCTTTCTTTCTGTACCTTACTACTTTCCCCTCTTCGTATGGACGACGCTCATCCTCTCCTTAAAGTTTCTTTGCCCGTGATCGGGTTGCTCTTCTGGCTGACGACTGAAGCGGCATTCGCGGCAGTCAATTTCTCTCCGACGTTTTCCACGAAGCCTTTCACCGATGTGCCGAAAACAAGTTCTTCGTACGAGGCGATCGAGTACCTTCGCGGCAAGAACATTCTGAAGGGTTACGACGATGGTTCGTACGGTCCGAATCAACGCCTGCGCAGAAACGAGTTGACGCAGCTGATGACCAATGAATTTTTTCTTCCCTCCCGCGATAACAGTTGCACGGCTTCGATGGCCGGAGCATTCGTCTTCAACGATATTTCGGATGACGATGACTACGCATCCGATATCTGCAACGCGAAAGTGAGCGATCTGATCCACGGATACCCGGATGGCTACTTCCGTCCGACGCGTGCCGTGAATTTCGTCGAGGCTGCGAAAGTGGTCACTCGCGTTCTCAGGATCAGTATGGAACAGGGTCCGACGCAGGATCCCCGTTGGTATGCCCTCTACGTGCAGACATTGTCGTCCGCCAATGCGATTCCGACGAGTATCCGGCGCTTGAATCAGCCGATCACGAGAGCCGAGCTCGCAGAAATCATCTACAGGCTGAAGACGGAGACGACGAATAGGCCTTCGCTGCATTTGAGTGATTTCGATATTTAGGAAGCAAGCAGGGAATCAAGGAAGCCCGAGAGGGCTTCCTTTTTATTGTTTTACTTCAATCGGCGCCAGCTGCCTGCCCGCCGAAGTCCGCAGACGTAGGTGGGAGCTATGGCGTTTTGTTGATGGCGGAGCCAACGGGATTCGAACCCGCGACCTCTTCCGTGACAGGGAAGCGCTCTAACCAGCTGAGCTATGGCTCCAGAATAGGTCTGTGATGTGAATGGATCTAACCATCCCGCAACTGCGGGATATGGCTCCAGATTTCTACGTGTCACCAAAACTGTGTCACAAAGGATCAAAACGGCTGCAGAACTCTATTGCAGTTCGCTAAGCCTAGCAAATCCCATACCTTCTGACAATAACGCAGAGTCGTCTATACTGCCTCCACATGATCGACCCACGCATTTTTCGTGCTTACGACATCCGCGGTGTTGCGCTGACGCAGCTCTCAGAAGAGGCGTGCTTGCAGATCGGTTTCGTCTTTGGGCAGGTGCTGATCGAAAAGTACGACAAAGAACATAAAAAGCCGACGGTCGTGGTCGGGCGCGATGCAAGAACGCATGGTCCGATGCTCCAGAAGAAAGTTGTTGAAGGCTTGCTTGCGGCAGGGTGCGAGGTTTTTGATATCGGGCAGACGCCGAGCCCGGTAAATTACTTCACCATCTGCACTCAGAAATTCGATGCGGGGATGCAGATCACCGCGAGCCATAATCCGAAAGAGGACAACGGTATCAAGCTCTGTACGCGCGATGCGGATGCATTTTCTGGAGAAGATTTGCAGAAATTGAGAATAAGAATCGAAGGTTCCCCTTCTCCCCAGCCGCAGCGGGAGAAGGGGCTAGGGGATGAGGTGGGCGCGCGAACATTGGATGCAGCCACTCCTTACATCACGCACCTCACAAAGCTTTTTCAGAACCTCGGCAAAGGCAAGAAAGTCGTCGTGGACGGCGGTAACGGTGTTGCGGGTCCTTGTTACTGCGAAGTGCTCAGGGGAGTCGGCTGTGAAGTCGTCGAGCTCTACACAGAGCCCGATGGGACATTTCCAAATCACGCGGCAGACCCGAGCAAGCACTCGACACTGAAGGAACTGCAGGCGAAGGTCCTAACCGAAAAGGCCGATTGCGGTTTTGCCTTCGACGGTGATGGAGATCGTCTGGGTTTGATTGATGAAAAAGGACAGATCGTCACGGCTGATCAGACGCTTCTCCTTCTTGCACAGGATCATTTGTCGCGTCACAAAGGAGCTCCCGTCATTTTCACGGTCAGCAACAGTAGCCTCCTAGAGACCGAAGTGAAGAAGTGGGGAGGAAAGCCTGTCATGTGCAAGGTCGGACATTCGTATGTGGAGCATGCGATGCGAGAGCATGGTGCACTACTCGGAGGAGAGCAGTCCGGGCATTTCTTCTGCGGCGAGGAGTACTTCGGATTCGACGATGCTTTGGTTTCCGGTCTTCGTCTCCTCAAAATTCTTGGAGAGAAGAAGCTTTCCGATCTCATCGCCGCATTCCCCGTCGTATTTCAGTCGCCCGAGCGTCGACCGAAGTGTCCCGATGAAAAGAAGGCGGAGATCGTGCGTCTCATAACGGAGCATTTCCAGCAGAAGTATCCGGTGAACACACTCGACGGTGCGCGTGTCGATTTCGGGGGCGGTGCATGGGCGGGGATTCGCTACAGCAATACGAGTCCATGCCTCAGTATCTGTATAGAAGCACGGAGTGAGAAGAAGTTGAAGGAAGCGGAAGCGGAAGTGCTTCGGGAAATCAGGAAGTACATTGAGGTAGAGTAGGTCTCCCATGTCACTTCTTTCTCTGACGGGTAAACTCTGGAAGGTTCATCGTCCGGAGCCTCACGATGCTTCGATCATCGATATGCTTCGCACGGAGCGCGGGATCATCGACGATCCTTCGGCGAAACTCTCTGATCCGTTCCTGTTTCCGGAGATGCAGAAAGCAGTGGATCGCATTGAATCTGCGATGAAGAAAAAAGAGACCATCGCCATCTTCGGTGACTATGACTGCGATGGCATCACAGCGAGTGCGCAGCTTGTTCGGTTTTTTCGTCGCCACGGGATCGAGCCGCTTGTCCATCTCCCCGATCGCCTCAAAGAGGGCTATGGCATGCGGAAAGAAAGCATCGAAGCTTTGAAGAAGAAAGGCGTATCACTCATCATCACCGTCGATACCGGAATTTCGGCGCATGAGGAAATCGTGCATGCGAAAGACGCGGGGATCGATGTCATCGTCACCGATCACCATCGAGACAAGGGCGGCAGGCCCGATGCCTTCGCTGTCATCCACCCCCTCATCCCTTCGCCTGTTCCTAATCCCCATCTCTGCGGTGCGGGAGTCGCTTTCATGCTTGTTCGCGCGCTCGAGCATGGAAAACCTTGGCAGGATATCGAGATCGACATTGCACTTGCGGCCATTGGTACCATCGGGGACCTTGTTCCTCTCGTCGGAGAGAACCGAGTTCTCGTGCAGCATGGTCTGCAATGTCTTGGAGATCTCCCACCTTCCCCCCTGAAGGATCTTGTCGACAGCGTTCGTGGGAATACGCCGATCTCGGCAACGGATGTCGCATTCAAAATTGTTCCTCGACTCAATGCTGCCGGTCGTATGTCGCACCCGATTCTTGCTCTCAACGCTCTTCTTGAAGGCGGTGAGGCGCTGAAAATCTTGCATGAGCTCAACGCCGATAGGCAGACGTTCGTGAGCGATCTGCATGCGGCGATGGAGCCGTCGATCGATCTTCTGCATTCGTTCATCGTGCTCGGTCACTCCGACATCACGCCGGGTACGGCAGGGCTGCTCGCAAGCAGATTCACCGAACGCTTCTTCAGGCCGAGTTTGGTCGCGGCATTGCTGGGGGACAGGGCGGTTGCTTCGATCCGAAGCATTCCGGAGATCGATGCGATGGATTGCCTCAGTCATCCGTCGGTTTCTTCCCTCCTTACCTCCTTCGGCGGACACAGGCAGGCGGCTGGATGCACATTCCCCCAAAAACACATGGGAGCCCTGCAGCAAGCCTTGAATGCCCTTATGATGAAGCGAGGCATCACGAGTGATTCACTGGTACCGACACTCGATATCGACGCTGCGCTCGAACCTCAGACACTCTCACTTTCGTTTGTGAGAACCATGCAAGGACTCTCGCCGTTCGGACAGGGAAACGATGAACCCGTGTTTCTTCTTTCCTCACAAACGCTTTCGGATTTGAGACCCGTTGGTTCGGAAGGTGCCCATCTACAGCTTCGTATCGGCGGAACCAAAGCGATCGCATTCCGTCTTGGAAATATTCTCGAGCATCTCAGCGAAAGAGAGCCGTACGACATTGCATGCAGAGTGGGGGCGAATGCATGGAATGGAAAAGAGACGGTGCAGCTTTTCGTCGAAGATGTGCGGAAAAGCAGCAGTAAATAAAAAATTGTCGCGTGCCGTGGGTCTTGCGGGCCCCACGGCTAAGCGACTCCTTTAAAAGAAAGGAGAGTGCACGAGAGGAAAACTTTGTTTTCCTTTCGTGAGAGTTAGACTGGCATCAACCCCCCCTCCATCCGGAACACTTCCGAGATGGGTGCTTGTAATGCCATGGAAACTTTGTAAGCGAGAAGAACTGACGGATTCGTCGCACCACGCTCGATACTCATGATCGTCTGACGGCTGACGCCCACTCTGAGAGCCAATTCTTCCTGTGTCATTCCTCTGTCGAAGCGGAGGCGGCGGATGTTATTTTGGAGACTGGCAGGCATGGGAGAGGCAGTGAGGAGTATCGAATGTGCGGAGGCGATTGTACCGTGATGAACGAGGGAGGCAAGGGAACATATTGAGCTTTATACTACATACTTCTTACTTCTGTTCCGCCATAGAGTCTTTTTGCTGAGTACGAAAGCTCGGTTGTACAATAGCAGGAAATGATCCCTTCTCCTTTTCATGGAATTTTTTCGTCGGCTTTTCGCTCAGACAGTCAGAGCGACGCTCTGAAGGGCCATGCTCACGCCGACGTTCCAATCCAGGAGCCGCACGGTGCGCATCGGAAAAAAGAGGCAGCATCGTCTCAGGTCTTTCCTCTTCCAAAGCAAAGCGCATCGCAAGGTCGCACGGTCGGAGTCGGACAGGTTGCTCTCGATATTTTTGAGTATGACGATTACTACATTCTCAAGGCTCCCATTGCGGGCGTTCGTCTCTCCGATCTTGATATCGAGGTGAATGACAACGTGCTGACGATTCGCGGCAACCGTCGTCAGAACGACGCGATTCCCGATGATCAGTATTACTTGAAAGAATGTTTCTGGGGTGAATTTCAGCGTTCGGTGACGCTCCCCTGCTCCATCGATCCGAGGCATGTGAAAGCGACGTTCAACAAGGATTGCATCCTGAAAATTTTCGTACCGAAGAAAGACGAGAAGGTGAAAATCACGAGGATCAGCGAGTAGCGTCTTTGTGCTATTCTGCCCGCATGAAGAACATAGTACTTTTTCTCTTGGGCATTCTCCTCGTCGCCTGTTCAAGGGATGCAACCGTCGGTCTTTCCGATTACATGCAGGGGGCCAGATATTTGCAGGGGATTGGTGTTGAAAAAAATGAGCAGAAAGCGGTGGAGTATCTCACGCGGGCGAGTGACCTCGGCAACGCCAAGGCACAGGTTGCGCTCGGGTACCTCTATCTGAGGGGTGCCGGGGTTGAGAAGGATGAAACGATTGCCATGAAACTGTTCCGCCGGGCGGCGGAGCAAGGCGAACGGGATGCTCAGTACAATACGGGCCTTGCCTACGTGCGGGGAATCGGCACGGAGAAGGATCTGCCAGAAGCTTTCATGTGGTTCACGAAGGCCGCACTGCAGGACGACGGCGGGTCGCAATTCAATCTCGGTCTGATGTATCTGAATGGCGAGGGAGTCGTGAAAGATCCCCTTCTTGCATTCGCATGGTTCTCCATTGCCGCGGAAAATGCCTACGAGGGGGCAAAAGGGACAAGGGAATTTGCGAGGCAGGCGCTCAGTAGCGAGCAGCTCGGGGAGGCGCAGGGTGTGATCGATGACATCAAGAAACGGATCAAGAAACCGAGGCCGGAAGCACTTTCAAGCGACATCGAAAATCCTGATCAACCACTCTAAGGTGTTTTCCCGGTGGAATCCCGCAAGCAAATCGGATACGTTCGTTTGGCATGCGTCTCCGCGCCCTCCTCATCGATAACGACGATTCCTTCACTTGGAATCTTGCGCAGCAGATCCGGTCACTTAGAGTCGAGTGTGAAGTGCGCAATCATCGCGAGACGTCGCTTGCTGAGATGAAGAGCTGGCGTCCCGATCGCATTGTAATTTCACCGGGTCCGGGTCACCCGAGGGATGCAGAGCTTGCCAACGATCTTCTTTGGTCATCGTTCCTCACCCAAACCAGTATCCCTATTTTAGGCGTCTGTCTCGGTCACCAGTGCATGGCGCATGTCTTCGGCGGCGCGTCATTCATCGGTCTTGCACCGGAAGTACGACATGGAAAAACAAGCAGGATTTTTCATGACGGTGCAAGCATTTTCAAGGACCTGCCTTCACCGTTTCTCGCAGCCAGATACCATTCTCTGATTGTGAGGAAGGTGCCGAAAGACTTTGAGCTTCTGTGTTGGACAGGAACCCAGAAAAAACCTGAGTTGATTATGGGGATGAAGCACAGAACGCTGCCGATCGTCGGTGTGCAATTTCATCCGGAGTCTTTTTTGACCGAGCAGGGAGAGCAGTTGATGAAGAATTTTCTCCACGATCTATGGTGAAGATAAAAAAAATTTCTCTCATAGGCTTTCAACCGTTTGAGTTTTTTTCCAAGCTCGGTTCCCGCGAAAAAAATGCTTCGTACTTTACGAGCGGCGAGTGGGTCATCATCGCTTGGAACCCGAAACGCACAGTTCGATCGAAGAATACGAAGATCTTTGGAGCCCTCAAGAAAGAGCAAAGCAAGCGATCGTTACGGATGAAAAGCGCTCTGCCATTTCTAGGCGGTGCGATCGGATTTTTGGATTACGACGTAGAGAAAAAGGGCGGAATTTTTCATGTCTACGATAAGGCTTTGCTATGGGATGGGAAGAAACTTCTGGCTATCGGAGACAGAAAATATGCCGAAGAGGTTTATGAGATTCAAAGCAGAGCTCCCCTCTCCCCAAGCGCATCAGCGCTGCCCGCCCGAACGTACTCGTTCGGTACGGGCGGGGGAGAGGGGTTGGGGGTGAGGTGGACCCCCTTCATCTCCCGCTCCGAGTACGGCAAAGCATTCAAAAAAATTCAGCGCGACATTCGTCATGGCGAGTATTACCAATTGAATCTGACATACCGGCTTTATGCAGAGTCCAGTACGGATCATCGTCGGCTATTCTGCGCGCTCGCACGCAGGAATCCTGCTTCCGGCACCTCGTACTTCGAGGACGGAGACTTCGCACTTCTCTCGCTCTCTCCCGAACGTTTCGTGACGATTGAGGGTGATCGAATCGTCACCTGCCCCATCAAGGGCACGAGGCCGAGAGGGAAAAATCCCAGAGAAGATGTGAAATTCAAGAATGAATTGCTCAAAAGCGAAAAAGAAGCGGCGGAGTTGAATATGATCACCGATCTTCTCAGGAATGACATCGGGAAGGTTTCGCTTCAGGGCTCAGTGAAGGTGACGGGGCATCGATTGCTCCAGAAAAATCCATCCGTATGGCACACCTATTCGGTGATCGAGGGACGATTGCAACCGAAGATTCACCCTGTTGATGCGCTGCAGTCGATGTTCCCCGGGGGATCCGTGACGGGATGCCCGAAACGTGCAGCGGTGGAACGCATCGATGAGCTGGAGACAGAAGAGCGCGGTCCGTACTGCGGTTCGATGGCGATGCTGAGTCGCAGCGGATTCCTCGACAGCACGATCCTCATTCGAACGATTGTTGCCAAGGGGAGTCGTCTCTCACTCGGGGTTGGCGGGGGGATCGTCGCCGATTCAAGAGAGCAGGAGGAGTGGGAGGAAGCGCAGCAGAAAGCGAAGGCGTTCTCTGGTACACTCGGGCTTACATGAAGCTCACCCAAGCCATTCTTCCCGTTGCGGGGTTCGGAACCCGGTTTCTCCCGTGGACGAAGGTCGTTCCCAAGGAGCTTTTGCCGATCGGCAACAAGCCGATCATCGCGCTCCTTGTCGACGAGTGCATGTCCGTGGGGATTCATGATATTTGCTTCGTGATCAGCAAGGGAAAAGAAGCGATCCCGCAGTTTTTCTACAAAATGCCCGAGCTCGAGCGGCAGCTCGAGAAGCGGGGGAAGCTGCACATGCTTGAGGAGCTCACGAAGTACGACAATGTGCGCTTCAAAGTCGCCTATCAGGAAGAGATGAAGGGCGACGGGCATGCGATCTTGCAAGCGAAGAACTGGGTGGAGAGTGACAATATTGCGATTCTCTACGGGGATGACCTCATCGCGGGGGAGCGAAACGGCCTCCAGCAACTCGTCGATGCGTTCGATGCTCTGAAAGGGAAAAAGGAGACGGCGATGCTTTCACTGGAGGACGTCGACATGAAACTGGTGCACAAGTACGGCATCGTCGAGATTGCCCCCGACAAGCATAAGAAGCGCACGAAGAAGATCGTGGGCTTGGTCGAGAAACCGAAGCCCGAGGAAGCACCGTCCACTCTGTCGATTGTCGGAAAGTACATTATTCCGCGATCGACGATCGAAGAGCTTGCGAAGGTCGAGTCCGGGCATCACGACAAAGAAATCCGTTTGATCGATGCTCTCAGAATGCAGATGAAGAAAATTCAGATTTACGGTTATGAATTCGAAGGCACCCGCTTCGATACGGGGACGCCTGCAGGGTATAAAGAGGCGGTGAGGGTTTTGGGGTAATTAAAGCTCCCTCCGGAGAAGTTCTATCTCATCCCTCAGATCCGCTGCCTTCTCAAATTCCTCGTTCTCCGCGCAGATTTCCATCTGAGCATTCAGTTCCTCGATCAGGCGCTTCTTCTCGTCTTTCGGGATCTTCGCGTGATCGTACTTCTTGCGTGTCAGCTTCAGCTTGCTGTGCTCTTCTGCGATGTCTTTGATCGCTTTGATGATCGTTTGAGGCGTAATGCCGTGTTTCTTGTTGTACGCTTCCTGAATCGCACGTCTGCGGTTCGTTTCGTCCATTGCACCTTTCATCGCATCGGTGATCCTGTCGGCGTAGAGGATTACGTGACCGTTGATGTTTCTGGCCGCGCGTCCGATCGTTTGGATCAGCGCATCACGTGAACGGAGGAATCCTTGCTGATCGGCGTCCAGAATGGCGATGAAACTGACCTCCGGAAGATCCAAGCCTTCGCGGAGCAGGTTGATACCGACGAGGATATCGATCTCGCCGGCCCGAAGCTGCCGTAGAATTTCGACACGTTCCATCGTCTCGATGTCACTGTGGAGGTAGCGCACGTTGTAGTCGGCATCTTGGTAGTAACTCGCAAGGTCTTCGGCACTCTTCTTCGTGAGTGCCGTGACGAGCACGCGTTCGCCGCGTTTGATCGTCGCGTTGATCTCTCTCGAGAGGTGATCGATCTGGTTCTTCTTCGGCTGGATCGTCACGATCGGGTCTAAGAGTCCCGTCGGGCGGATGATCTGCTCCACGATATTGTCCTTGGGCGTGTTCCTGTATTCATAGGGTCCCGGAGTCGCCGAGACGTACATCGCCTGTCCGATACGTTCCTCAAATTCCTCGAACTTGAGAGGCCTGTTATCCGCGGCACTCGGCAGGCGGAAGCCATAATCGATGAGCGTTTTCTTTCGTTGCAGATTGCCTTCGTGCATGCCGCCGATTTGCGGAATAGAAATATGCGATTCATCGATGAACATCAAAAAATCATCTGGGAAGTAGTCGAGGAGCGTTTCGGGTGGAGATCCCGCCTCGCGGTTGCCAAGGTAGCGGACGTAGTTCTCGATGCCCGTGCAGTAGCCGGTTTCTTTCAGCATTTCGATGTCGTACTCCGTGCGCTGACGGATGCGTTCGGCTTTCGCAAATTCCTGATTCTTCAGGAACATCTGTTCCTGCACCTCGAGATCCGCCTTGATTCTCTCGATCGCTCCGTCGATCTTCTCCTTCGTCGTGACGTTATGGGCGGCCGGGAAGATCGTGACGTCGTTCATATCGCCGATCAGTTCGCCGGTGAAGCTGTCGACCTCCTGAATCGATTCGATTTCGTCGTAGGGCATCTCGATTCGAATGACGGTGTCACCGCTCGGAGGAAAAATCTCGACGGTATCACCGAGAACGTGGAACATTCCCTGCTTGAAGGTCTGCGAGCTTCGCTTGTATTGGATGTCTGTGAGCAGCCTGAGAAATCGTTGTCGTTGGAAAGGCATTCCACGGCTGATCTTGAGCGCAAGCGCTTCGTAGTCTTTCACGTCACCGAGGCCGTAGATGCAGGAGACGGAGGAGACGATCAGCGTGTCCCTGCGCGTCAGGAGGTTGTGGGTGGCCGCATGCCGGAACTTTGCGATCTCTTCATTGATGCTCGCATCTTTCTCGATGTACGTATCGGTCGTCGGGAGGTACGCCTCCGGCTGGTAGTAGTCGTAGTACGAGACGAAGTAGCTGACGGCATTGTCCGGAAAGAATTGCTGAAACTCGCTGCAGAGCTGAGCGGCGAGAGTTTTATTGTGCGCGAGGACAAGCGTCGGTCTCTGGAGTTCTTGAATAATATTCGCCATTGTGAATGTTTTTCCCGTTCCAGTGGCGCCGAGCAATGTCTGATGCTTCTCGTTGTTCCTGAAGCCCTTCAACAATTTCTCGATTGCCGTCGGCTGATCGCCTTTCGGAGTGTAGGGCGCGGTGAGGCGGAAAGGCTTTCCTTGCGTGCCGTGGATGGGCTTCTGGTCCATAAGACGAGTCAGTATACGCGAAACCTGTGACTCGAGAAAGGCTTCTTCCCGTCTTGGGTGGCTGCGGGAGGCGGAAAGGCATGCTACCATTCGGTCATGGTCGACCTCGATCTCGTTCGCAGTAGTCCGGAACTCTTTCAGGCCGCATGCAAGGCGAAGAACATCAAGCTCGATGTGGGTGTTTTCTTGAAGCTCGACGAGAAGCGCAGATCGGTGATGGCAGAGGTGCAAACAATGCAGGCGGAGAGGAATGCTGTCAGTAAGAAAATGCCGACGGTGAAAGACAAGACGGAGAAGGAAACAATCGTGAAGGAAATGAAAGGGCTCGGTGAAAAACTGAAAGAGCAGGAAGCGGCGCTCGCAACTCTCGAGGCCGATTGGATGGACATGCAGCTCCGTCTTCCGGGTATTCCTCTGCCATCGGTGCCGAAGGGGAAGGATGACAGCGAGAATGTCGAGGTGAGGAGGTGGACCCCGTACCAGTCGTCCGCCTCGGCGGACTCCGGTACAGGGCAAGGGATGCCGACGTTCGATTTCGAGCCCAAGGATCATGTGGCGCTTGGTACCGCTCTCGACATCATCGATATTCCCCGCGGCGTGAAGATCGCGGGCGCCCGCAGTTACTTTCTGAAGGGCGACGGCGCACGGCTCGAGTTTGCGCTCCTCCTCTTCACGCTCGATCACCTGAAGAAGAAAGGCTTCACCGCCTTCATTCCTCCTCTTCTCGTCAATTACGAAGCGATGATGGGCACGAGTTATTTCCCCGGGGGCGAAGAGATGGCGTATGCCGTTGGCGTGAAGAAGAGCAGGTCGGAGGCGATCGAATCGGACGATGTGTATTTAATCGGTACATCCGAGGTCTCCGTCACAAGCTATCACGGAGGCGAGACACTGAAGCTCGAAGATCTTCCGAAGCGCTACTGCGGCATCAGCAATTGTTTCCGTCGTGAAGCCGGCACGTATGGCAAAGACACGCACGGGCTCTATCGCATCCATCAGTTCCAGAAAGTCGAACAGGTGATCTTATGCGAAAATGATCCTGAAATCAGCGCGAAAATGCACAAAGAAATTTTAAAAAATGCCGAGGAAGTGCTGCAGGCACTGAAGCTCCCCTATCGCGTTGTTGACGTCTGCACCGGAGACATGGGGCAGGGACAGATCTACAAGAACGATATCGAGACATGGATGCCGAGTCGGAAGTGTTACGGTGAAACGCACAGCTGTTCGACGTTTCACGATTTTCAGTCTCGAAGACTCAATATGAAGTACGTGGCGAAAGACGGCACGAAGAAATTCGTCCATACGCTGAATAACACGTGCATCGCTTCTCCTCGGATACTGATTCCTGTTCTTGAAATGTATCAACAGAAAGATGGCTCAGTCGTCATTCCGGACGTCCTGAGGCCGTACATGGGCGGGCAGGAGAGGATCAGCAAGCCTGTATGACAACGTTTCTCATCGCCGACGATTCTCCGGACAAGACGAGCTTTCTTTTGGAGATGCTCAAGCGTGCGCATTGGTACGGCACGGTTCTGACGGCGATGACGAGCGAGGAGGCGATCGACACGATCAATCAATCATCTGACATCGCCGCGGCATTCATCGATTACTATATTCCAAGCAGCAACGGCCCGGCGATTATCCGGGCGTTGAAGAAAAAGTTCCCCAATGCACGCGTTGCACTCGTAAGTTCGGCGGACAACGAGAGCAACACCGCTCAGGCTGTCGCAGTCGGAGCGGAAAGGTCGATCTGCACGTCGAGGCCTGTCGACGAGGTCGAGAGATCGGTTCTGGCAACGCTCGATGCATGGAAGGTCGCGGAATAAATAGGGAGAAGGCTCATGGCTTTCCCCTCCTCGAGGACGGCGCAGATCGCAGCGTGAATAGTCATCGCTATCTTTTTCTCCCTGAGGATCATTCTCTGATTTCTCTTCATTTCCGAGTGCCCCCGTTGCCAATGTTCGGTGTGATCCAAAAATTCTTTCGCATCCCGCTCACCTCCCTGCAGATTCCGAAGAAGTAGCTGGTAGCCCGCATCGTATGCCGAGAAATCCCTCTGCAGAATGATGCACACAATCGTTCGTACCCGCTCCAGAAGTTTCATCCGATATTTTTTCATGAAATCGTCCCCCGCTTCGTTTGCGATGGCAGTCATCACGTTTTTCTCCGTAAGATTCTCGTACATAGTCGCCTAGTGTAGCATTCAAGCGTTCCTCTGTCCTTCATGCATCTTCTCTTCACCCGCTTCCCGCTCGAGAGTGCCGATGGCGGTGCCGAGAACCAGACACAGTGGCTGATGGAAGGGCTCAAGGCGAAGGGGCATACATTGAGTTTTCTTGGCAGTTGCCCCGTGATTCTCGAGCGTGCACAGAAGGCGGGAATGACGACGCATGCGCTTACGATAGGCGATCCGCCGGTGACGAAGTTTGGTGCGATCAGCTTCCTGTGGCGGAAGATTGCGATGAAGAGGGCGCTGATGCGTGCAATCGATGCATTGCCCGAAAAACCGGAAGCAATGTTCATGTTGAGTCTCACTGAAAAATTGTTGCTTTCAGAATGGGTGGTATCGAAGGGCGTCAGAGTGTTCTGGATCGAACATGATCGCATCGGTCCCTGGCTTCGGTGGAATCCCTGGCTTCGGAGCCTCAAGAGAGCAGCGCAGCATGCGACGATTATTTGTGTTTCTGAAGTGAGCAGGAAACTGTATCTGAAGATGGGGTTTGATCCGGAGAAAGTGATAGCGATACCGAATGGCGTGCCTTTGCCAAACACTTCTCCATCCCGAACCCCCATCTCCAACCCCCATCCCGAAGGGCTTCATGTTGGCTGTGTCGCCCGTCTCGATCCCGAGAAAGGAATCGACGTCTTGATTCAATCCATAGAAAAACTTCCAGAAGTGACGCTTTCGATTCTTGGGAAAGGTCGTCTGGAGGGTTACATTCGAACACTGATCGATGAAGATACGAAGAGAATCGGGCAGCAGCGCATTCATCTCCTTTCGAGTGCTCCCGATCTTCCGGAATTTTACCGCTCACTCGATCTCTTCGTTCTCCCCTCCTCCGATCACGATCCGTTCGGACTGGTAGCGTCCGAAGCGATGGCGCAGGGAGTCGCGACCATCGTGACCGACGCGTGCGGCATTTCCGGACACATCAAGAATGGGGAGGAAGCACTGGTAGTTCCTGCAGGCTGTCCTCAGAGGTTAAGTGAGGCGATACGAAGTCTCTTTGAGACTGAGAAGAGAGAAAAGCTTGCGAGTATCGGAATGCACGCAGTGCGGAAAAGTCTTGGGGTTTCACGGATGATTGAGCGGTATGAGGAAATATTGCAAAAATAATAAAATATGATATAGAATCATGGTACTTGAGCGTCTTTTGCCGCAGATGATACGGATTATGACATCACGCAGGATGAGGGAGCTCCGTCAATCCGAGTCGGATAGAGAGTCTGCTCGAATTCGTTAAGATCAGTCTCCCATGAGACTGCTTCGTTTTTCTTCGTCCATTCTCTGCATTGCTCTCGGTGCTTCATTGCTCCCTGCGCTCCCTTCCTTTGCGGCGGAGAGAGGCATGGGCCTGAAGGGTATGGTCTCAAGGAGTGAGTGGGGTGCGGATGAGAGCTATCTCTTCGATTCCGGACGTAAGCAGGAAGCACCCCCGGCGGATACTGCTAAAGGCGACAATGGCGTCATCATCGGAGGTTCGGACCAGCTGAGCCAGCGAGTGAAAGACTGCGAGGATGCGGTCAAGAAGTATCCTGATGAATTCAAGACTGCTGCGACCACGAAGAAAAGTCCCGGTGGCCAGAGCTACCTTTGGCCTTTGCAGTACAGTCCTGCGGTACGTCTTCTCACAGTGCATCACTCGGCGCTTGCGGTGAAGGGCGACCCCCGGCCTGCGGAGGAGCGGGTGCGCGCTCTCTACAAGTACCATGCGATCAATCGTGGGTGGGGAGACATCGGTTACAACTTCATCGTGGATGAAGACGGCGTTGTCTACGAGGGCAGAAAAGGAGGACGTGGCGTCGTGAGCGGACATGCGTACTGCAACAACATCGGCACACTCGGCATTGTGCTCCTTGGTAATTTCGAAGTGGAGACCCCGACCCAGGCACAGGTGCGAGGACTGCAGCACCTGCTCAGAGATCTTGCAGCGGAGTACGGCATCGACCTTGGCCGAGGCGTCGTCTTTCATGGGAAATCTTATCCGTCTCCGATCGTAGGACACGGAGATCTTCTCTCGACCAAGTGTCCGGGCTACACGCTCGATTCGGCGTTCTCGCAGATCGTAGAGAATGTGAAGACGGGGAATCTTTTCGCATCCGTGAATTTTCCGCCCCCGCTTTTGGCAGCATCTTCCTCTTCCGCACCCGCAAGAACAGCGATTGTTTCCGACGGCCTTGCCGAAGGCCTGATGTTCACGGGACGGACGTCGATCGCTATTAATCCGAGCGGTAAGCAGCGCTTAAGCTTCGCGTACACCGCAGGAGAGAGTGGCGCATACGAAGGAAAGAAAATTGCAGACGTGCGCCTCTCGAGTCCGAAGATTCAGCTCCTTGTGGATGACGGCATCAACTGGATCCCTGTCACCAAAGGCATTCTCCTGCCGACCGATCTTCCCGCACATGAGACGGCGAACATCCAGCTGATCATCGTCGCTCCCGTCGATACGGGAAATTTCTGGATGGAGATCGGCGGACTGCGTTTCTCGATTGCCGTTGCCGGTCGACGGGCGAGAACCGGCGAATTTGTGAATCCGTTCAGCGGCAGCGTGAGAAACATCGTTCACAGGACTGAGCAGAGGACGAGCACCAAGCTTGCTCCGCGTGTTCGACCTCAGTCGAGAAAGCAATCGTCATCCCAATCCTCTCTTTCTCTCACAAGCCCTCAATCCTCCTCTCTTATTCGCATTCGTCTCAGCGCGTCCGAGCATGCGACGGTCACTTTCTTGCAGCGGGGGACGATTGGCGGAACAAATGTCTCTGCAGGAACGACCGTTTCCCTTCGCAGGGAAGGCAGTGAATGCGTTGCCACGAAAGACGGTGAATCCTTGAGCGCAAGCACGGTCCTTCGTTTCACTTCGGCGGATTCAGGTGCGCTTGCCGTAAGCCCCGTTGTCGGTCGCAATCGTTCGTATCGAGGAGTACTCGAATGTCGGATCATCGGAGGCGTTCTCGGCATCATCAACGAATTGTCACTCGAAGACTATATGGCGGGGCTTGCCGAGGAACCGGACAGCGAGCCGTATGAGAAGCAGCGTGCATTCGCGATTGCCGCTCGTACGTATGCCGCGTATTACATGCGTTCGGATCATCGAAAATTCCCGGGCCTTCCGTACGATGGCAGCGATGATCCCGCCGTATTCCAGTCCTATGCGGGGTTTGACTTTGCGGTGAAAAATCCGCAGTGGCAGAGAGCGGTTCTGAGTACCGCAGGCAAGGTGCTTCGCTTCGGTGGAGAGCTCATCAAGCCTCCGTACTTCAGCTCCGATGACGGACGGACACGCAGCCCAAGTGAGGCGGGATGGACGAATTTTCCCTTTGCAGAGATCTTTTCGTCGAAACCTGATCCGTGGTGCAGAGGCCTGCCTCTTCGCGGTCACGGTGTCGGTATGTCCGGCTGCGGGGCCAAGGGTCAAGCGCTCGAAGGCCGAAGCGCCGAGGAGATTCTTCAGTACTACTACCCAAGTACGAGCTTCTAGCTTGGTGGGGCATGCCAGCATTCCGCGTGAGGCCCCTTATAGAGAAGTTCTCTGCATGCATGAGGACTGTTTTGTCCGCGCCTGCACTGGTCCAGCCTGATTGCCAAAAGTCCGTTCATGCCTCCGAGATACCGCTTGTCACCAAGTTGCAGCGCGACGCGAAGTCGTAGCTCCGTCTCTGCTGCAATTCTGTGAATTTCCTCCTGAATATCGACCCCAAACGTGTTTGCAAACGACTCATGGTGGTCTGGTTTCAAAAGCTCGTAGAGATGTGTGAAAGCATCGACAGGACTTAACATGATTGTTCCAGTAATTCCCGTAAAGCTTGGGATTTCCGCAATTCTGAAATCCCTCGCATCCGACGGGTTTTCAATGTTCCGGAAGGCATATGAAGTGCTTCTGCCGCATCATCGTATTTTTCTTCGTACAGATCAACGTGCGTTATGGCTTTTGCGAAGTCGGGGTTGATCTTTGTGATGGCATCGCGCACCGCATGGATCACTTCATCATGCATCAGATACTCCTCAGGTTCCTGCTCACGAGAGCGGAGTTGCGACGTATGAAATTCTCCCAGGGAAACTTGTCCTGTGTAGCACCCACGGAACCTATTCAGAGACTGACTGATGGCAATTTGATACAGCCATGTCTTGAAAGCCTTCTCACTTTTAAGGGAACTGATTTTTCCTTGGGCAAGGAGAAAAGCTTCCTGCACGATGTCTTCCGCCTCCATCTCCTGGAAGTGAAAGCGTTTCATGACGAATGAGACCAGATTCTGCTGATGATGAAGATAGAGTGCTGAAAACGCTTCTCCACTTGTGTCTCTTCCTTCCATGCACGCACGGATGCAATCCTCTTCCCTTGTCTCGTTCTCTTCAGTGCGGAGCTTCTCTGCGAGCATGCGGCAAGCTTACGTCACTTCGGATGCCCTACAACCACTTTCTCGATGAGGTTTGTTTTATCGCAGAAATATGCTGAAAAATCACTATCCCCCAATCTTGTGACCGAAGAGTACTTCCCCTCGGTGAACCGGATAGGGGTTTATTCTCAAGCTTGCTTCGTCGAGCCGATCGCAGAGTTCCCGCTGCGCAGCAGTGAGGAAGTTACCCTGAACAAAATGCCCCACGGTTTCCTGCATGGTTTGTATTTGAGAAAGATAGGAACTTCCGATTGCGCTTCGGACTGCAGATTCAGGGAAATGTTCGATGTGTGCCATCACCTATTCTATCTCACGGTATGCTTCTTGTGACAAATAAAAAAAGAGCCCCGTCTTCCGGAGCCCTTCTTGATGCTAAAAAATCGGGATCTCTCTTTATTTTGCAGCTCGAATAAGCGCATCAATTCTGTCGCATTTCTCCCACTTCACATCGAGATCTTCCCGACCCATGTGGCCGTAGGAAGCGACTTGTCGGTACTGAGGGCGCAGAAGATCAAGATCTTTGATGATGGCGGCAGGACGGAGATCGAAAATGGTGGAAACCGCTTTTTCAAGGGCTCGGTCACTGAGTTTACCTGTGCCGAACGTATCGACTCGAAGTGATACCGGTGCGGCAACACCGATGGCATAGGCAACCTGCACCTCGCACTTCTTCGCAAGCCCCGCCTTGACGATGTGCTTTGCGACCCAGCGTGCTGCGTACGCAGCGGAGCGGTCGACTTTGCTCGGGTCCTTCCCCGAGAAGGCGCCTCCACCGTGGCGGCTGTAGCCACCATACGTGTCGACAATGATTTTGCGACCCGTCAGTCCGCAGTCGCCCGGAGGGCCACCGATGACGAATCTGCCGGTTGGGTTGATGAAGTACTTCGTTTCTTTGTCGAGGTATTTCCCGCAGACCGGCTCGATAATATGCTTCTTCATGTCTTTCGTGATTTGTTCATGGCTTGCATGATCGGAGTGCTGCGTCGAGATGACGACTGTTTGCACACGTTTCGGAGTTCCGTCGTCGTTATATTCGATCGTGACTTGGCTTTTTCCGTCTGGGCGAAGGTAATCGAGGCCCTTGGATTTTCTTACTTCCGATAATTTTCTTGTGAGTTTATGTGCGAGCGAGATCGGCAGCGGCATCAGCTCCGGCGTTTCGTCGCAGGCAAACCCGAACATCAGACCCTGGTCCCCCGCGCCCTGT
>SXGU01256230.1_pt1 | contig 68553 bp, 79 predicted proteins | sample 3174531 | NCBI WGS metagenome assembly SXGU01 (sample SAMN11356863, study PRJNA531348) | freshwater metagenome | isolation source: freshwater sample F1-140 | place: China: Fuxian Lake, Yuxi | collected 2017-12-25 | reverse complement strand
TCTACCACCTTATTCTCCAGATTATAACCCCATAGAACAAGATTTCGCTAACATCAAAAAAAGGCGCATCTTTGCACCACAAAATACCACGCTAGAACAAATCATCAAAATGTATAATTGTTAAATAAAGTCACTATACAAAAAAAACCGATAGGCAAACACTCATGAAAAACACTCCCGATTTATGGCTTAAAAATTTTCCGCACCCAAGCAAGGAGGGCAATAAATATGACCGCGGGCATTTGGTGGTTTCTGGCGGCGAAATCGCTTGCACAGGCGCAACCAAGATTGCCGCACGCTCCGCCCTTCGCGCTGGTGCTGGGTTAGTATCAGTTGCTTGCGACGCTACGGCACTGCCGATTTATGCCGCCGCGTTTTCAGCTGTGATGACAAAACTAGTTTCTAGTGTTGAGGATTTTTCTAGCTTAATCGCGGATGAGCGAGTTACCGCGGTTCTTATCGGCTGCGGCGGTGGAGTTACCCAAAAAACGCAAGATTTTGTCCTCACCTCCCTTTCGCATGGCAAAAAAACCGTGTTGGATGCTGATGCGCTTAGTATATTTACCAAAAATCCAGACAAGCTTTTTTCCGCCATAAAATCAGAGGCAATATTAACGCCGCATGAAGGCGAGTTTAAGCGGTTATTTGGCAGCTTAATTAGCGATAACGACGACAGATTAGAGCGGGCGAGAAAAGCAGCAAACATAAGCGGCGCGGTGGTTATTCTCAAAGGCTTCAACACCATCATCGCCGCACCAGACGGTGCTTATGCCATTAATGAAAATGCTACGCCATATCTGGCAACTGCTGGCTCTGGAGATGCCTTGGCGGGAATTGCCGCCAGCCTTCTCGCACAGGGAATGCACGCTTTTAACGCCGCCTGCGCCGCTGTATGGCTACACGGGGAAGTCGCCTCGCGCTTTGGCGCAGGTCTCATCGCCGAGGATATTGCAGAAGGAATACCAAGCGTTCTTCAGGAAATCTATTCTTCCCAGTCCTGAACAGGAGCAACTGGTTGTGCGCCATCTACCTTTGGCGGTGTATAGCTAGCAGTTAAAAACGCAGGAAGAGAGCTAACATTCATATTGATGCTTTCATCGCCACTATCACTTGCAGCATTCCCAGCAGATTCCGCGTTTTCTTGGCTTTCATTGCTTTCTGAGGTTTCTGTATTTTCTGCAATTTCGTTGTTTTCCTGCCCTGCTTCCGCTGCTTTTTGCTGTGGATTATTTTGAACCCGCTGCGGACGCGAGGCATTTTCTTCAGCAATCATGCGGAAACAATGGTCAGCATGCTGAAAATAATTCTCCGCCAGAACGCGATCCCCCATCGCCAGCGCATCACGGGCTTGCGCCAAATATTTTTCACGCATTGCACCATAATTTTTGCGCGGACGATTGCCACCACTATTATTATTGCTCTGCCCACCGCTGCTACCACCAGAAAAACTGCGCCTGCGCTGGTTATTATTATTACTGCTACCACCACCATTATTGTTGCTATAGCTACCACCGCTTTGTGATTGTGGTCTTTTTCTTGGGTAGTTCATTTTTTCCTCAATTTATTATTGTTTTTGTTACTGTTTGTTTTTCTCTATAATTACACAGCGGGTTATTCCGCCAAGGTCATTTTTTGTGCCAACTGTTTTCAAGCCATTTTCTTCCGCTATTTCCATCAAACCGCGCTCCTGCCCCATTCCTATTTCAAATGCCACAAACCCAGTATCAGCCAGAATTCTGGGGATTTGACGCATAATTGCGCGGTAACAATCAAACCCATCCGCACCGCCGTCTAATGCACCAATTGGTTCAAATTTTGCCACTTCTGGTGCAAGCTTTGCAATTTCCGAACTCGGAATATATGGCGGGTTGGAAATTATTATATCAAATTTCTGACCTATATCTTCCAGATCTTCCAGTTTTTCTGCCCAGTTAGAGCAAATAAACTGGGTTCTATCAACAATTACAAGGCTAGAAGCGTTTCCACGAGCTACCTCAAGAGCTGCCTCAGAAATATCAACCCCAACACCGCTAGAATTTGGAAGCTCTGAAAGCAACGAGATTAGCAAACAGCCTGTTCCAGTTCCTAAATCCAGAATCTTAAGCGCAGCATCTTGGTTTTTAATCTTGTCTAAAACCGCCTCCACCAAGGTTTCGCTGTCTGGTCGCGGGTCAAGCGTTGCTTCATTAACCTTAAAATCCAAGCCCCAAAATTCACGCTTTCCAATTATCTGGGCAATCGGTTTATGCTCGGCACGCATTTCAACCAATTTTTTAAGCCCCTCATATTGCTCCGTAGTTATCGCTAAATCAAGCAAAAAAAGTAATTGTTCACGACTAACGCCCAGAACATGTTCCAATAATATCCTTGCGTCCAGCGAAGCCGACTCAATTTTTGCCGCTTGTAGACGCAAAACCGCCTCGCGTAGGGCATCACGGGCTAACATTTCATGCTTTTCAGCCAATACAGGCATTTACGCAAGCTCCGACAATCTTTTTGCCTGATCATCAGCAATTAGAGCCTCAATAAACTCGTTTAGCTCGCCGTTCATCACTTGGTCAATATTATAGGTAGTTAGGTTGATGCGGTGGTCGGAAACCCGCCCGTGCGGGAAGTTATAGGTACCGAGGCGCTCACCACGATCGCCGCTGCCAACCTGCTCTTTCCTTGCGCTTGCGCGTTCATTCGCCAGTTTTTCGCGCTGCGCCTCATATAGCCGTGCGCGGAGAACCTTCATGGCTTTGAGTTTGTTTTTAATTTGCGATTTTTCATCCTGCTGCTGCACAGTTACGCCAGTTGGAATATGCACAATGCGAACCGCGGAATCCGTCGTATTCACCGACTGCCCACCCGGCCCACTGGCGCGGAATACATCAATCCGCAGGTCTTTATCCTCAATTTTAATATCCACTTCCTCAGCTTCGGGAAGTACGGCAACAGTCGCCGCCGAGGTGTGAATTCTCCCCTGCGTTTCCGTCGCAGGGACGCGTTGCACGCGGTGAACGCCTGACTCAAATTTCAGCCGCGCAAACACGCTTTTTCCGCTGATTTCCGCCTGCGCTTCTTTATAGCCGCCTGCTGTGCCGTCTGATAGCGAAATTATGTCAAATTTCCAGCCCTGTTTTGCCGCATATCGCTGATACATATTGAACAAATCCGCCGCAAACAGAGCCGCCTCATCGCCGCCTGTGCCTGCGCGAACTTCTAAAATCGCGTTTTTATCATCCGCCTCGTCCTTGGGCAGCAATGAAAGCTGAACTTGGCGAGTGAGAGCAGGCATTTTCTGGTTCAGCTCATAGACTTCTTCCTCTGCCATTTTCTTCATTTCTGGATCACATGCAGGATCTTTTGCCATCGCCTCTGCTTCATATATGGCTTTTTTGGCGTTCATATATTCGGTGATTACTTCCTTAATCGGCGTAAGCTCGGCATATTCCTTGGAAATTTTGGAAAATTCACTGCCCGTCGCCTCACCACGCGCCAAAACATCGCCCAATTCATCATGACGGCGCACCAACATCTCTAACTTATCTTCAAAACTCATTTTTTATGCCTTTTTTATTAAAAAATATCCCCTCCCCCCTTGAGGGGGAGGGTTAGGGTGGGGGGTTATTTTTTCTTCTTACATCTAGGATATTTGAAGTAAATCTCGCCTTTCCACAACATATAAACAGCTAATAATAATATAATTCCAGATATACCATATTGTTCTAAAATAGGAGCAAATTTTTCCATGTTGTTAGCTCCTATCCATGCAAATGTTCTAAATATGCTGTTTTAACTTTGTCATATAAATGATCCCAATGGCTTTCATTCTTACCAACAGCATTTGGTTTATATCCAAACTCTTCTGATTTTGAAGCAGTTGCCTTTAATAATGATGCAGCCACACTATCAAAAACTTTTATAACCTCTTCAAAAGATTTTAATTTCCAAGAATAAACTTCATCTTTCTTTTCTACTAAATATCTCATTGCCCCAAATATAGGAAAAAAAGTGCTATCAAAAAGCTTGTATTCACTTTCTTCATTAGCAAATATAAACTGGTGTTTGCCTTTTTCTTTAATGTTAAACACTCCTTTTAATGAAGCAGGTGCTTTTACTCTACCTCCATTTTTTCTATCCTCTTCTGAATATTTCTTCCATATATTAAGATTAATATAATCGTGTAGATACAAAATATCTTTTAATATAGGTTTCAACATTTTATAGGTTGCCTGCTCTTTATCGTCTTGATAAAGCCTAAGGCACTTATCTTTGTTAGTGTAAGCCTCTCTTGGATGACGCCCCTTTAAATTTGGATGTTCAACATTAAAGATAGTCATAAAAGCAACTAGATCCCTTATATCAAAATCGCCTTCTTCATTTTCTCTATAGGCGATTTTGTCTGAATATGGCATATCCTTTATTTCGCCTTTAACCCAATCAAACTTACTATCAAGATTTGCTAGGCTAATAGCCTGAACTTGAACACAAGTATTCAGCCCTCCAACAATTTCTACTTTATCGTCTTCTGGAATACCTGTAATTATTTCAATTTTAACATATTGATTATCTGGACATTCTTGCCTTTCTTGAGCATCGATTATTATTTCATAAGTATGCCCACCATCTGCGATTCCATCCTTTGCTCCAATAAAAACTGTTACATTCTTTTTATCATCGCTTATTTCTACTTTTTGAGCGAACATAGTAATGCCTTTGTTTCTTAAATGAAACTTGGCATCATTGGGGTTAGCAAGAGATTCTTGTATTTTTTTATACACCCTTTTGTCTATATTCTGCTCTCTAGGGTTTGGTTTTCGAGATATTTCTTTTGGCAAATCTATCGCTTTAACAAGCAATATGTGATGCTCCATTTGTAAATTAGATGTTTCCAATTTATTAAGTGGGTCTGGAAAGCGACGAGAATAATCTGTTTTTAGAATAATCCTAGTTATTTCTGTATTAGTCATATAAAAAAATCCTTATGTTTTTTGTTTTTAAAAGTTCCATTTGTCTCTGCGAACTCAGCACCTGACAAAAAATTTGCACAAAAAAAACCACACGGCTTTTGCGGTGTAGTTTGCATAAAATTCTACATATTGACCTCCATATTCTTCTGCCATCGATGGCACTTAAAATTCAAGAGCGTGTCCACGCCATCTAAATATCAAGCATAATTAAGTATTATAATCAAGTTTTAATTTTAGTTTCATGACACCTCCCACCTCAACCCTGAACATATATGTTCAGCCCTCAAAGTTGGAGGGAGTGGTTGGTGCTTCTATTCTATCCCAAAAATCACTTCCAACTTTGCGTCATCCTCAAAATCTTCCAGCGGGATTTTTTGTTCGGTTCGCGTGTTCAGATTTTTTACTATGCAAACTTCGTTTTTCATTTCCTCGGGCGAGAGGATAACCGCGTGGGTTGCGCCGTTTTTCACAGCTTTTTCAAGGCGTTTGGAAAGTTTTCCTTCCCAGTAAATTTCTAGGCTCAAATCAGGAAAAATATTATACAGCCCGAAGCGCAGCAAGCTGGCAATGGAAAAAACTTCGCTGGGTGCAATTTCTTCAAAAGGCAGCACGATAACTTTTTCGGATTTTTCGGCTTCCACATCATCGGGAATCAGCATTGACAATCGCTCCACGCCAGCAGCAAAACCAATGGCTGGCGTTGCTTTGCCGCCCATTTGCTCGATCAGCCCATCATATCGCCCGCCCGCCAGCACAGTATTCTGCGCTCCTAGCTCGCCAGAATTTGCCACAAATTCAAACACCGTGTCAGTATAATAATCCAGCCCGCGCACCAGCGCAGGGTCAATCTTTATTTGCTGGAACAGAGTTTTTTCCTCGGCTTGCAAAACTGTGCAAATACTAGCAAATCTAGCCTTTGCCGCCTCGCTCAAATAATCGGTCATGATTGGCGCATTTTTTAGCAATTCGCGGTCGCCAGCGTCTTTCGTATCCAATATCCGCAAAGGATTTTGAGCAAGCCGACGCTTGCTGTCATCGGATAATTTATCGGCTAGTGGAGTTAGGTAAGCGACCAAAGCAGCCCGATATTTTTCGCGGCTATCCGTATCGCCAAGGGTGTTGATATGAAGTGTGAATTTTTCCTCGGAAAGCATAGACAGCAAATGCCCAGCCAGTAAAATAATCTCGGCGTCCGCCTGCCAACCAGCATCGCCCAGCCACTCAAAATTCACTTGGTGAAATTGGCGTTGCCTGCCCTTTTGTGGGCGTTCATAGCGAAACACTGCGCCAGTGGAAAATAGTTTCAGCGGCAAATTCTGCTGCATTCCGTTTGAGATAAACGCCCGCGCCGTTCCCGCCGTGAATTCTGGACGCAAACACACGCTCTCGCCGCCGCGCGTTTCAAAGGAAAACATCTCCTTGGAAACCACATCAGAAGTCTCGCCCATAGAGCGCGAGAAAACCTCGGTCATCTCAAAAATAGGCGTTGCCATCTCGCGGAAACCATGCAAAGTCGCCAGCTCACGCGCCGCACCCGTCACCGCACTGAATTTTTCAAATTCATCAGGTAAAATATCATGCGTTCCGCGCACAGGCTGTAATTTATTACTCATTATTTTCCCCTACAAGAAGCTATATTCTGTTTACACCTAACATTGTGTAAAATCTATATTATTTTGTTAAAATATCAGTTATTTCACGCATCTGCGTTCTTGCGCGCATAAGATAAAAACCTTGACTAGTCAAATGATTAGCCAGAATTATGCTGTCAGGATGAAAGTTAAGCACAAATAAATGATCGAATGACATGCCAAAACGAAGGCTTTCCAACATTTGCGCCCAAGATGCACCAAGCTGCCGCTCGCTAATAACGGATGCAAAATCTTTTTCTAGTGCGGCAAGTAACATATAATCAGCATACATTCTGCCTTTGTTATAGTAAAAAAGCTCTGACGCGGATGAAAAGGATAGTTTTTCTTTTCCCTCTATATAAGTATCTATGTCCGCCGAAGAAGAACCCAAATCCGCCGCCATACGATTTAGGGCTTCTAGTAAATTATCAGCACGCCTATCAAATACTGCTCTGCCTTCACCAAGTCGCTTATTATAGCTCATTAATGCTTGCATTCCTGAGCGATATTGGGTTGGGCTAGAGGCGGTTGGCAACCAAGAAGTGGAAGGGTCAAACATCCATACATATGGCGAATAATTGAAAAGACCATTTGCTTTTTGTACATCAGTGTCAACACCGCTAGAACCGCGAGTGCGAGCTATCTGGTCGGAAAGTTCAATCGTAAAGCGTGCAACCGCAGAAATTATACCACGCTGATAGGCTGGCATGCGATCCAGCATTGCACTTGGATAGAAAAATGGATCGCTCGAAACCCAGTGATGTCTATTTACTTCTCTATCCACAAGTGCTGCTGCCGTGCTAACCGAAAAGCTGCCATTCTCAATCATAAATGCTTCAGCTGAATAGTCTGGAGAATCATCTATTTCATGTATCAGCAACATACCAACTGGGTAGTAAATCAGCAAAATGATAGCCAGCGTAATCAACAATACTCTAAAAAATAAGCTTGGCAGCTGTTTAATTTTTTCAATTATAAATCTCATCAATCATCCATAAATATTTGCAGTAACTGCTGCAACTGTTTTTCCCTAATTTTTCCGAATATACAGAGAGTATTTCTCTGGTTTTTTATCATTGTTTTTTTTATCTTGCTCGCCGATTATTTCACCAATTTTTTTATAATTCTGCCAAATTTTGGCAAAGCGGACATCGCGCGACAAAACGGCTATTATATCCCTATCAGCAGGGCTAATATCATAAATATTTACTTTCTCCAAATTGATATTTTCATCCACCCATACTAGTTGTGGTGGAAATTTGCTGAAATCATCAACCAGCGTATCATAAAACCATTTTCTCGTTTTATCTATCGCAGGAAAGCTATCGTTATCACGAATAATCAAGCCCGCCATAGCCCATAGCTGATGAAATCCGCCTAGAAACACGCCTTTAGATAGGTTAATCGCGGGAAAACTTGGCTGCATATTATACACCAGCGGGTAAATATATTTTCCGTCCGCGTTTGTATTTATGGCTTCAATAAGCTGTTCACTAATTTTTGACGGCTTACTGACCATCAGATAACTGGTTTTTACATCAACAAATAATGCACCAATAAATATTGAGATTATAGCAGCGAGTGCCGCAAATTTTGGGCGTCCGATTTCCAGTCGCAATATTTTCCACTGCTCAATAAGGTGAGTAAGCAGCAACAGCAAAACCAGCCCCGCCATAAACAACAATGGATATTGATGGTTTATCCAGATTTTTTGTTGCAAAACCATAAACATCGCGCAAGCAAACATCCACAAAACCGCTCTTGGAATTAGTTTATTTGCACCATTTTTGCAGTCGCGCAGTTTCGATAGTAATAACAATAAAAAAACAGGAGCTGTTATATATCCAATTATTTTCAATATATTAAGTAGCGGCGTTTCATAAGCAAAATATGTGGTGAATAGAGCTGGAATAATAACCGAGAAATATTCAGGCGTAATAAAGTAAATCGCTGCGAAATATGCTAGTTGAAACAAACCAATAAACCAATTATGCCATGCAAAGATCGTTGATATTTTGCGGTTTTCCACTGCCCGCGCCAATTCGTTTATTCCCCACAACAACATAAAAAATGGTTTAATAGCAAAAGCAATCGCCGCCATCATTATTATAGCGAGTGAGTAGCGGCTATTTTTTGACAAGGAAGTCAATAAATATGGCAGTGCTAAAATTATAAAGATATGCTCGCGCTGCCCATAAATCATGGTGGAGAGGATAAAAAAACCAAAGGCGATATAAATAATAAATTCACTTTGAAACTTATAATCCCGCAAAATCCGAGAACATAAAAACAAGCTATACAAAGCGAGGGCAGACACCAAAATCGGCAGCATAATCAATGGATTTACGGAAAGCAACCGCCCAAGGTATAAGGGCAGCAAATTAAGCCAAACAATCAGCGGCGGGTTGGTTTCCAATATATCAATATATAGTTTCTGCCCAGCCGCCAAACGCCCAGCCGCATAGAGCAACCAAGCATTATCAGGATTAGGAATAAGCTCAGGCGAAGGAAAAAACCAAACCTCACGCAACAAGACAAACGCAAGCATTGCAGCGACTGAAATATATATTGCCTTTGTCATTAAACACTTTTCCGCACAGCGTTCGCACTTTGCGCAAACACAATTCCCTCTTTGCGGAAAACCTCCAATATAGAAAGCATAACCTCGCTTTGCGGCGTATTGCGCCCTTCGTGCACATCAGGAATCCAGAAGGCGAGGACAAACACCAAGCCAGTATCAGTGAATTCGCGCAGCCAACAAATCGGCTTTGGCTTACGCAAACAACGCGGATGCAATCTAGCGCATTCCAGCATTAGCTCTATAACTTTCTTCGCGTCAGTCTCATAATCCAGCGTTACTTTAATCTCAATCCGCGCCTTGTCGTTGCTGTGCGACCAATTGGTCACCCGTGTGGAAGTAAGTTCTTCATTGGGAATTAGCAACTCTCGCCCATCAGAAGTTTCCATCAGCGCGTAACGAATATTGAGCGCACGCACCCAACCAGTTGTTCCCGCCACCTCAATTAAATCACCAAGTTTTATAGATTTTTCAAGAAGCAGAGTGATACCGCTAACGAAATTGGCAGTAATTTTTTGCAAACCAAGACCGATACCAACACCGAGCGCACCGCTGAATACAGCAAAAGCGGTGAGATCCACGCCAACAGCGGAAAGAGTAATAAGAATTGCTACAAAATAGATGAATATTTTGAAGAATTTTACCGTAAGCTCGCGAGCATTATAGCTGAGAGCCGATGTACGGCGCAGATAGCTTTCCAGTGTACGAGAAAGCAACCCAGCCCCCCAAAAAACCACCACCAAAATTACCAAACCATTGGTAAGACCAAGCATAGAAATTTTGAATTTACCAACCTCAAACGACATCGCATCAAGATAGGCGGTCGTGGTTTTCATAAAACCAGTAACATTAAGCACCGCCACCACCATGATAACCAGAGCGATAAACCACGCAACAAGGCGCGAGCGCACAATCAGCAAGACTGATTTCGCCGCCGTATATGACAAGCAAAGTTGAATCGCAGCATCGGTCAATGCGCTACTATGGCTATATTCCTCGGCAAATGGCTTTGCTATGCTCAGGAACAATAAAGACAGTAAAGACGATAGAAGCGCAAGCGGCTTAATAATAAATTCAATATCAATCTTTTTTGGTGGGTGAGCGTCAAAATATATTCTGGTGCGACGGCGAATAACATAAGCAGCAAGCCCAGCCAACACAATGGCAAGAGCAACCATCATCAGCTCGAGATAAAAATCTCCACTCCCCAAAGCCTCCAGCAACTCCTCCTTGGTAGCGAATATCTTCTTCACCAGCGGAGCAGCAGCATCCGTCGGCAAAATTGCTTTTTTATCTATTATTTCTGTCATAAATTCACACCTTCAAAAACCCACTTAAGTCCTTCACTTCATTCATTGTTTTGCTAGCTATCTCACCTGCCCGCTGTGTTCCGTCACGCAAAATTTTATCAATATAGCCCGTATCAGCAAGCAATTCGCGCATTTTCGCGGTTATTGGCGAAAGATTAGCAACAGCAACTTCAGTCAGCAAGCCTTTGAATGCAGAAAAATTCATATTCCCACATTCCGCGAGCGCCACTTCCTTGCTTATGCCCTTGAGTGCTGCGTAAATACTGAGCAAATTCGCTGCTTCTGGTCGGTCTGTGGCATAGCTCATTCCGTCTATCATATCCGATTTTGCCTTGCGGAATTTGAGCGCGATAGCGTCCGCATCATCGGTTAGGTTTATCCGTGAATAGTCGGACTCATCGGACTTGCTCATTTTTTTCGTGCCGTCACGAAGCGACATAATCCGCGCAGCTTCTGGCGCAATTACTGGCTCTGGCAGCGGGAAAAACTCCTGCCCATATGCGCGGTTGAACGCCCCCGCAATGTCGCGTGCTAGCTCAATATGCTGCTTCTGATCCTCGCCAACAGGCACAACCGTTGCCTTATAGAGCAAAATATCTGCCGCCATGAGAACAGGGTACGAATACAAGCCAAGACAGGCTTTTTCCTTGTCTTTTCCCGCCTTTTCCTTAAACTGCGTCATGCGGTTTAGCCAACCCATCGGCGTTTGGCAGGAAAGTATCCATGCCAGCTCGGCATGGGCGGCAATCGCTGATTGTGGAAAGATAATGTTTTTCTGCGCGTCAATGCCGCAAGCGATATATGCCGCCGCCGTTTCCCGCACTGAAGCCCGCAGTTTTACAGGGTCTTGCGGCACAGTAATCGCGTGCAAATCCACAATGCAAAACAGGCTCTGCGCATCGTGCTGCATATCCACCCAACGGCGAATTGCACCCAAATAATTGCCCAGATGCAAGTTGCCAGTCGGCTGAACGCCAGAGAAAATACGCTGTTTTGTGCTGTTTATCATATATTTTTGTTGCCTACCACGAATAGATTATACTAATAAGCTGTAACTTACGAATATCAATTTTACAAATTATAAAGAAGAAAAAATAATGATAAAACGCGCTTTAATTTCAGTTTCCGATAAAGCTGGATTGTTAGAATTTGCTAAATTTCTGTCGGCGGGCGGTGTGGAGATCCTTTCTACGGGGGGGACGGCGAAGACTCTGCGCGACGCTGGCATCGCGGTGAAGGATGTTTCCGAGCATACTGGATTCCCAGAGATTATGGACGGGCGGGTGAAGACCCTGCACCCAAAAATTCATGGCGGTTTGCTTGCCGTGCGCGATAATTCCGAGCATCAAAAAGCCATGGCGGAGCATGATATTTCGCCGATTGATCTGGTGGTTATCAATCTATACCCATTTGAAGAAACCGTTGCCAATGGCGCAGATTTTGCCACTTGTATAGAAAATATAGACATCGGCGGGCCAAGTATGGTGCGCAGTGCCGCCAAAAATCACGCCTTTGTTACCATCGTAGTTGACCCGAGCGATTATGCTAGCATAACCAAGGAAATGAAAGCCAACAATGGCGCAACCACCCTTGAAACCCGCAAGAAACTAGCGGCAAAGGCTTATAGCAAAACGGCAGCGTATGACGCGGCGATTAGCGGCTGGTTTAATGCCCAAAACGACACGCATTTTCCGCAAAGCCTGACTATTGCTGGCAAGCTAAAACAAAATCTGCATTACGGCGAAAACCCGCATCAAAAAGCTGCGTTTTATGTAAGTGGCGATGCGCGTGGAACGCTGGCTGGCGCACGACAAGTGCAAGGCGCGGAGTTGAGCTATAATAACTTAAATGACGCTAGTGCTGCGTTTGAGCTAGTGCGTGAATTTTCTGAACCTGCGGTGGTTATTGTAAAGCACGCGAATCCTTGCGGTGTAGCGGTGGGTGCGAATATCGTGGAGGCTTTTACTAAAGCTCTCGCCTGCGACCCTGTGTCGGCTTATGGCGGAATTATTGCCACCAACCGCCCACTAACCCCTGAATTTGCTGATGCTCTTGGCAAATTATTTCTGGAAGTGATGATTGCGCCCGATGCTGACGCGGGCGCGACTGCCCAGCTAGAAACCCGCAAGAAACTTAAACTTCTCCTTTCTGGCGAAGTGCAAAAACCAGCCACGAAAATGACCATAAAAACTATTTCAGGCGGGTTTTTATATCAGGATGATGATAATATCGTGACTAAAGACGCGCTCAAAACCGCGACGAAAACCGCGCCAAGCGCACAGCAATTCGCCGATATGCAGTTTGCCTTTACCGTGGCTAAACATGTTAAATCCAACACCATCGTGCTTGCCAAAAACGGCGCAACGGTTGGCATCGGCGCGGGGCAAATGAGCCGCATTGACTCCACGCGCATCGCCTGCTGGAAAGCCAAGGAAGCAGGGCTGGAAACCGCTGGCTGCGTGCTAGCATCGGACGCATTTTTCCCCTTTGCCGATAATGTGGAAATGGCGGCAGAGGCGGGAATTTCCGCGATTATTCAGCCTAGCGGATCAATCCGCGACGAAGAAGTTATCGCCGCCGCCGATAAACATAAAATCGCTATGGTATTTACGGGAATTCGGCATTTTAGGCATTAGTGAGAATGATTATCAAGTGCAAGTAAAAAAACACCTTTCATTTAGTCAAACAAAATAAATATTTACTGCGCCCACAAGCACCATAAAACAACCATAGCACAGGAAAATATGCGCTGGTAGTGGGTTTTCTGACATTTCTGGATGCAATGACGAAAACTGATAGTTTTATCTACACTAAGCAGAAGCCGCGCGGATGGTGTTTTCCAACAAGCAGGCTATGGTCATTGGCCCAACGCCACCTGGGACGGGAGTGATGGCGGCGGCGATGCCATCACAGCTCGCAAAATCTACATCGCCAACCAGCTTGGTTTTTCCAGCTTCCGCGTCGTCAATGCGGTTGATGCCAACATCAATCACCACCGCGCCTTGCTTTAGCCACTCGCCCTTCACCATATTCGGGCGACCAACGGCGGCAACCACAATATCCGCGGTTTTAAGCAATGCTGGCAAATCCTTTGTGCGCGAATGGGCGATGGTAACCGTGCAGCTTTCGCCAAGCAACAACGCCGCCATCGGCTTACCCACAATATTGGAACGACCAATAACCACCGCGTTTTTACCAGACAAATCGCCAACCGCGTCGCGCAGCAACATCAAGCAACCAAGCGGTGTGCAGGGAACAAAGCTTGGCTGACCCGTTGCCAGCTTGCCCGCATTGATGACATGAAAACCATCCACATCCTTTTCTGGTGAAATGGCGTTGATAACCGCCTCTTCATTAATATGTTTGGGCAGTGGTAGCTGCACCAAAATGCCGTGAACGCAGGTGTCATTATTAAGCTCATTAATTTTGGCGAGTAGCGCGGCTTCGCTGGTGGTTTCTGGGAAATGGAATTCAAAAGATTCCATGCCCGCCTCGCGGGTTTGCTTGCCTTTATTGCGGACATAAACCTCGCTGGCGGGGTCACTGCCCACCAGCACCACCGCCAACCCAGCGGTTATGCCTTTTTCAGCCTTTAATTTCGCCACACGCAGCGCAATATCCGCCCGCAAATTCTCCGCAAATTTCTTGCCATCAATTATTTTTGTTTTGATCATCACTTCTCCATAATATACAAATGTGTTTTCCATCAACCTCTCGCCTTGTCATACCAGCGAAGGCTGGTATCCATGCCAAACAACTAGCGATACACTTGCGGTTAGGCATGGATTCCGCCCTTCGGCGGAATGACGACAGAAACGAATTGCACTCATCACTTCGGCACTCCGCTAGTGGTTGAATATTCAAAATGCAACACCTCATCAGGTCGGCAGATTTTATGTGCGCTGTGCGCCGCGGTCGCCGCTTCGGCAAAGCCAGAAAGGATGAGCTTCAACTTGCCAGAGTATGTCGCAATGTCGCCAATGGCAAAAATTCCCGCAACATTCGTCGCCATCGTGGTTTGGTTCACAGTTATATGGTTGCTCTCCAGATTTAATCCCCAATTTGCGATTTCACCCAGCTCCATAGACAGCCCGAAAAATGGCAGCAAAACATCCGCAGGCAGAGCGCGTTTTTCACCCTCCAGAGTACTGACAATCACATTTTTCAGTGAGCCATTTTCACCTTCAAGACCGTCAAGCTGGTATGGTATCACTAGCTCAATCTTGCCGCTATCCGCCAGTTCTTGCAGCTTGGCGGCGGATTCAGGAGCGCAGCGGAATTTCGGACGACGATGCACCACGAAGATTTTTTCCGCAAGTTCCGAAAGCGAAATAGCCCAGTCCACCGCCGAGTCGCCACCACCAGCGATTACTACTTTTTTCCCACGAAAATCCTCGCGTTTATTCACGAAATAAAACACGCTTTTGCCTTCAAACTGCTCCAGATTTTCCATCGGCGGGCGGTTTGGCCCAAATGCACCGCAACCAGCGGCAATGATGATGGCTTTGCAAGCTATTTGCAGATTTTTTGAGGTAATAACCTGCCAGCCAGAGTCGGTTTTTACTAGCTTTTCTACCCGCTGCCCAAGGTGATAAGTCGGCGTAAATGGCGCAGCTTGCGCGGCAAGTTTATCCACCAAATCCTGCGCGAGGATGCTCGGATGCGCGGGTATATCGTAAATCGGTTTTTCAGGATACAGCGCACTACACTGACCGCCAAGCGCATCGAGAGCGTCCACCACATGCGCTTTTAATTTAAGCATTCCCAGCTCAAAAACCGAGAACAACCCAGCAGGCCCAGCCCCAATCACCACTACATCCGTTGCAAAATTTTGCATATTATTCCTTTTCAAAAATTAAATGCTGTGCGATAGTTACAGCAATCTCATAATTAGATAAACCTAAAAAATCATACATTGCGTAACTCATGTCTATTTCTTCCTCGTCCGCTTCTTCCTCAAGCCATAAGCCACAAACCATACCTCCTAAAATTTTACTTTCCAACGACGATGGCATCAATGCCGATGGCTTGCGGGCTTTAGAGCGCATCGCACAGGCGATTTCTGATGATATTTGGGTGGTTGCACCCGAAACTGAGCAAAGCGGAGCTGGGCATTCGCTGACTTTGCACCTGCCTGTGCGGGTGCGAAAAATTGAGGCGCGGCGATTTGCCGTTAGCGGCACACCGACTGACTGCGTTCTGCTCGCGCTCAAGCAGATTATTCCCGCCAAACAAAAACCAACGCTGTTGCTTTCAGGTGTTAATCGCGGCTCAAATGTTGGTGATGATGTGACTTATTCGGGGACAGTGGCGGCGGCGATGGAGGGAACAGTCCTCAATATTCCGAGCATTGCGCTTAGCTTGCTAACGGAGGATTCTGAAAAAGCGCACTGGGAAACAGCGGAAAAATTTGCGCCAGAGATTATTAAAAAGCTAATAGCGGTTGGTTGGGCGGAAAATACGCTAATAAATCTGAATTTTCCGAATTGCGCGGCAAGCAAGGTGCGCGGCGTAAAAGTTTGCTCGCAGGGAAAGCGGATGATGACGGTAAAGCTTAGTGAACGCGCCGACCCAAAGGGCAGGCCGTATTTCTGGCTGGGGGGTGACCGCGACAATACACCAGAAAAAACAGGCGTGGATATAGATTTTCTAGAAAATGGTTATATCACTGTTACTCCAATTAATATGGACATGACAGATTACAAAGCGTTGGAAAGAATTACAGCGGCTATAGATTCCGCTCAATAAATCTGTTTATTTTTTCACTTTGCCAATCCACCGCGCCGTCAATTCGCGCTATTGCTTCGCCGCTACTATTCACAAAAATCGTAGTTGGCAGCCCGCGAATTTTTAAGGCTTGCGAATTTCCACCATCGAATAATGGCGCGAGATTTCTGATATTTTCTTCAGCAAAGAATTTTTTCACCTGTTCTTTTTGTGTATCAAGCGACAAGGCAATCACCTGAAACCCTCTATTTTGATATTTTTCTTGGATGCGGCTTACTTGCGGAAACTCCTCCACGCACGGGCTGCACCATGTCGCCCAAAAATGCAGCGCGGTCAGGCGGTTTTTGCTAAAATCAACCGTTTGTTTTGCACCATTTTCAGCAATGTATTTTACTGCTGGCATAGTCGCAGCATGGGCTGAAAAGGCAAGCAGGGCGATTGCTATCACCAACGCGACGCGGGGCATTCTAATATTTCGCATAAATATCTTGGTAAAAATACGGACGGTTGCTAGATTCATCGACCCAGCTTGTCCAATAAACTAAATAAACTGGCGGTGGCGCGGTTACGCTGATAATTCGTGACGCACTGCCATCATAAAATTTTGCAATGCGCTCAGCGTCCCAGCCTTCTTGTCCTTTTAGCACAAAATCAATCAATTCGCGGGCTTTTTCCACACGGATGCAACCATGGCTAAAAGCGCGCTGCGCTTTTGCAAATAATTTCGGTGTGCCAGTGGAGTGCAGATAAATGTTATCCGTATCAGGCAGGTTGAATTTAACCTTGCCCAGCGCACTTTTCTCACCCGCCCGCTGGGTAAAGCGATATGGGCTAGCGTCAACATTATTCCAATCCACAGCGTCATGGTCTATAATTTTACCATCACGCGTCGTCACCATATAGTTACCCTTGCTCAAAAATTCTGGGTCTTCGCGCTGTTTCTGGATAATTTCCTCGCGGGCGATACGCTCTGGCACATACCACGGTGGATTGAAGCTAACCTCGGTTATCATGCTTTGAAAAAGCGGCGTGTGATTTTGCCGATTGCCCACGATAATCTTGGAATTAATGGTTGGGAGGTCTTTATCCACGGCTTGCAAGTAAAAACCCGCAACATTCACCAATATATAGCGATCGCCAAACCCACCAATAACCTGCATATCCCGCATTTTTTCCAGAGTTTTCTGCATTTGTACTATGCGAGCTTGGACAGGGACGGCAAGAGCGGATTGCGTTTGCTTGCCAACCGCGCCATCTGGCTCTAGACCATGGCGAAGCTGAAATTTTTTCACCGCCTCCGACAATTGCGCGTCCAATATATCAGAATCCAGAGCCGCGTCGTCAGGATTATCGCCCATAGTTTTAAGTATTTTGCGGAGGGTGGGGACGCGCTGGTCTTGATTATTTAATTTTATGCTCTTGCCAGCGGGAAACGCTTCCCAACCGCCACTTGTCGCCAGTTTTTCGTAGTCATGCAGCGCGGTTTCTAACGAAACTATATAGCGGGCAGGAACAGAGTTCTCCGCACAGGCAGTCGCGCCCAAGAGCCTGCTCCTAATCTCTACTCCAGCTTGCTGCAAACAGTCATTTCCTGTGCTTCCGCTGCTCATGTACTTTGTGTACACTGCGCTGCGGTTCTCGGAAACAACTGTTTTCGCTTGCGCTGGAGCGAGATTATGAAGAGGCTCTAAGAAGAAAGAAAGCAACAAAAAATAGAAAATAGTAAAATTACGCATCCGCCGATTATCCAATTATCTTGATAATAAGTCAAAATATATTGCAAATCTTTTGGATATTGTTAGTTTATCCTGAAAATTAACCGAAAAAAACAATTATTGTATGAATACCGCCGCACAGAAGTCACAAGCAGAAATCACTCCTGACAGCATATGTAAAGACATAGATGCTATTATTCTTTCAATAGCTACGGAAGATAAAAAGGGAATAATAAACGATATTTTGTATCACAAGATCGGAACTAAAAATCCTTCATTACAAAACTCGCCTTTATACTGTTCTGTTGGTGAGTATGGTTATATAATCAAAGGATTAAAGGATAATAGTAATACATCTTCAGATGAGAGTTTTTACATAAATATGCTGTCAGGGCTCAGAAATCTTTTAAGTTCTTACCTTTATACAGATAGAGTTACTGGTGAAAATTTGTCTGATTTGCGTAATGGAATAATATCAGGTATCGCTCAATTTAAAGACGGTTTTCAAAAATTATCTGATGGTATACAGAAAAATTGGAATGTTATAAGAGATGAAAAAAATAGATTAATAGAACAAGGATTGGATAATAAATATGAAGAATACGCTGAAAATGCTAATATAAACATATTCAACGATATGAATGAGTGGGTACAAAACAATAAATCTTTTTCTTTTGAAGAATATGAACAAGAGTTTAATAAATTGTTGCCTACCTATAGCGTAGATAAAGTTAATGACTATCTCCTCCCAGAACAGTATGAAGGTAGTTATATTGACCTAAAAATGCAGGAATTGATAAAAATGTGTACAAAAATGGAGTTTAAAATTGATGAATACATAAAAAACATACAAAAACAGATTGAACCTATTAAAAGAAGCTAGAAAACACCATCAAAAAGTAATCAATTTTATGAACCAAGCTGCACAAAGAATAGAATCAAAAATAACCCCGCAAATCGTGGCTGAACATGGCTTATCGCCTGATGAATATGCCCGCGTGCTGAAAATCATGGGGCGTGAGCCGAACATGGTGGAGCTGGGGATTTTCTCGGTTATGTGGAGCGAGCATTGCTCTTATAAAACCACGCGCAAACACTTACGCGACTTGCCAACCAGCGCACCTTGGGTCATCTGCGGGCCGGGGGAAAACGCGGGCGTGATAGACATTGGCGACGGGCAAGCGGCGATTTTCAAAATGGAATCGCACAACCACCCATCTTACATTGAGCCATATCAGGGTGCTGCCACAGGTGTTGGCGGAATTCTGCACGATGTGTTCACCATGGGCGCGCGTCCGATTGCGAATATGAACGCGCTGCGCTTTGGCGACCCTTCGCACCCCAAAACCAAACATTTGCTTTCTGGCGTGGTGGCGGGCATCGGCGGCTATGGCAACTGCGTTGGTGTTCCCACTGTTGGCGGCGAGTGCAATTTTCACTCGTCATATAACGGCAATATCCTCGTCAATGCTATGACCGTTGGCATCGCTGACCAAGACAAAATCTTCTATTCGGCGGCGGCGGGCGTTGGCAACAGCGTGGTGTATGTCGGCAGCAAAACAGGGCGCGACGGCATCCACGGCGCGACGATGGCTTCAGCGGAATTCGGCGAAAACTCCGAAGAAAAACGCCCGACTGTGCAGGTTGGAGATCCTTTTACGGAAAAATTACTCATTGAAGCTTGCCTTGAACTCATGCAAACTGACACCATCCTTGCCATTCAGGACATGGGCGCGGCGGGCTTAACCTCCTCATCCCTTGAAATGGCGGGTAAAGGCGGCACGGGAATTGAGATGGATTTGGACAAAGTGCCGATGCGCGAAGTGGGCATGACACCTTACGAAATCATGCTTTCAGAATCGCAGGAGCGCATGCTGATGGTGATTAAGCCAGAAAAAGAACATATCGCCCGCGCTGTGTTTGAGAAATGGGAGTTGTCATTCGCCACCATCGGTAAAATCACCGATACTGGGCATATCGTGCTGAAAATGCACGGCGAAGTAGTCGCTGATATGCCAATCGCGCCAGTTTCAACGGATGCTCCGATTTACGACCGACCGTATGAAATTAAGAGGAGTGTAGAGTGCTTCGTTACGAGTGTTGAATTACCTGCTCACCACACTCTACACTCTACACTCCACACTCTGCTCAAGTCTCCAGATTTAAGCTCCAAACGCTGGATATACGAACAATATGACAGCCAAGTTGGCAATGACACTGTGGCACGAAGTGGTGGGGATGCTGCGGTGGTGCGCGTGCATGGCACGAATAAGGCATTGGCAATAACCACCGACTGCACACCGCGCTATTGCTACGCCGACCCTGTGGAGGGCGGAAAGCAAGCAGTTGCCGAAACTTGGCGGAATTTAACCGCCGTGGGCGCAACGCCGCTTGCCATCACCAACTGCCTGAATTTCGGCAACCCAGAAAAACCCGAAATAATGGGGCAAATCGTTGGCGCATTGCAGGGTATGGGCGAGGCTTGCCGCGCACTCAATTACCCGATTATTTCGGGCAATGTGTCGCTATATAACGAAACCAGCGGCACAGCCATTCAACCCACCCCAGCCATCGGCGGTGTTGGCATTTTGCGCGATGTGAACAAGCGCGTGGGTAATAGTTTTCTGGCGGCTGGTGAGGATATTATCCTGATTGGTGAAACCAAAGAACATCTGGGAGCTTCGTTATATCTGCGCGAGATTTTGGGACGCGAAGAAGGCTTACCACCAACAGTTGATTTGCAGGCGGAAAAAGCCAATGGCGATTTTGTGCGCTCAATGATTGAGGGCGGAAAAATCACCGCTTGTCATGATATTTCCGACGGTGGGCTGCTAGTTGCCATCGCCGAAATGACTTATAGAAATGGGATTGGCGCGGATATTACAGCGATTGGTGATGCTGGGTTCTGGTTCGGTGAAGATCAAGCTCGCTATATAATCACTGCAAGAAACAGCGCGGATATTCTAGCGGCGGCAAAAGCGATAAATGTGCCAGCCTACCTAATCGGGAAAACGCAAGTCAGTCAACTGACTATTGGCGACGACAAAATATCAGTTGAACAACTAAAAGCTACTAATGAAAGCTGGCTGCCAGAGTTTATGGCGTAAGTTAAACAGCTTCAAGAATCGTGGCTATGCCCTGCCCGCCGCCGATGCACTGAGTGGCTAGGGCGTATTTCTTCCCGTGTTTTGCTAGCAACTGCGCGGCTTTACCAGTTATCCTTGCGCCCGATGCACCTAGCGGATGACCAAGGGCGAGCGCGCCACCGTCGAGATTTATTTTGCTTGCGTCCAGCCCAAGCTCAGCAATAACGCCAAGGGCTTGCACTGCGAAAGCTTCGTTTAGCTCAATAATATCAATATCGGAAAGCGTTAGACCAGCGCGAGAAATTGCCTTTTTGCTGGCTTCCACTGGCCCTAGCCCCATAATTTCTGGCGCAATTCCCGATGTCGCAAAAGATTTTATCCGCGCTAAAATCGGCAGATTATTTTTCTTGGCATACGCCTCTGATGCGACAATCACCACCGCTGCACCATCGGTTACTGGTGAAGAAGTCGCCGCCGTCACCGTGCCGCTTACATCAAAGGCAGGTTTTAATCCCGCCATGCTTTCAAGGCTGGTTTCAGGGCGAATGCAACCGTCTTTGCTAACCGTTCCTGCTTTGCTTACAATAGGAATAATCTCACCTGAAAAATCAGCTTTTGCGGCTTTTTGATGGCTGGCTAGCGCGAATTTTTCTTGCTCGGCGCGAGCTATAGAAAGTTTTTTGCATACCTGCTCCGCCGTCAGCCCCATAGACATATAAGCAGCAGGCATGGCAGAATATAGCGCAGGATTCGGTGCAAGATTAAAACCGCCCATCGGTATGCGGCTCATAGACTCCACTCCGCCAGCGATAAATAATTCACCAGCACCGCAAGTGATTTTCCCCGCCGCAATGTGAATCGCCTCCATTGACGAACCGCAAAAACGATTAACCGTCGCGCCGCCAATGCTGATTGGCAAACCAGACAGCAACACCAATTGCCGCCCAATATTCATGCCCTGCTCGCCCTCGGGGAAGGCGCAACCAACCATAACATCCTCAATATCCGCCGTATTCAGCGAAATTTTCGTCAGCAAGCCTTTCAGAACTTGCGCCAAAATATCGTCAGGGCGAGTGCGAGCCAGCTCCCCCTTACCCGCAGGTGTGAATGGTGAACGAGCATATCCGCAAATTACAGCTTTATTAGTCATATTTTTTCTTTCTTAGCTAATCACCGTTAATCCACCCATATATGGACGCAAAGCCTCTGGCACAACGATGCTGCCATCGGCTTGTTGATAGTTTTCCAAAATAGCGACCATAGTGCGGCCAATGGCAAGCCCAGAGCCGTTTAGGGTATGAACGAATTCTGTTTCTTTTGCGCCTTTTGCCTTCGTCCGTGCTTTCATGCGCCGTGCTTGAAATGCACCGCAATTGGAGCAGCTGGAAATCTCGCGGAAGGTGTTCTGCGCGGGCAACCACACCTCTAAATCATAGGTTTTTTGCGAGCAAAAGCCCATATCGCCCGTGCAGAGCAACACAACACGGTAATGCAATCCAAGGCGTTTTAGGATTTCCTCGGCGCAAGCCGTCATGCGTTCATGTTCTGCCTCGGATTTATCAGCAGCGACAATGCTCACCAGCTCCACCTTGGAAAATTGATGCTGGCGCACCATACCCCGCGTGTCGCGCCCAGCCGCCCCAGCTTCCGAACGGAAGCATGGCGTGTAAGCCGTCATGCGGATGGGCAGTTGCTCCGCATCTATTATCGTGTCGGCATAAAGATTCGTCAGCGGCACTTCGGCGGTTGGTATTAGCCAAAAACCGTTTTCTGTTTTGAATAAATCCTCAGAAAATTTTGGCAGTTGACCTGTGCCATAAACCGCGTTGTCACGCACAAGGAAAGGCGGGTTGTGCTCGGTATAGCCAAATTCATTAGTATGAATATCCAGCATAAAACTTGCCAGAGCGCGTTCCATTTTAGCAAGCGCACCTTTTAGCACCACGAACCTTGCGCCAGAAAGCTTCGCCGCTGCGTCAAAATCCATCAGCCCCAGCGCAACACCAAGCTCATCATGCGCCTTTGATACAAAATTCCATCTTGGCTTTTCACCAACCACGCGCACTTGCAAATTGCCATTTTCATCATCACCATCAGGCACATCAGCGGCTGGAAGATTGGGTATGGTTTCCAGCATTTCCTCTAGCGCACCACGCCCAGCCAGCTCACCCTCAAGCTTTGCGATTTGCTCGTTCACCAGCTTGGCTTCTTCCATAATCGCTGACGCATCCGCGCCCGCCCGCTTCGCCTCGCCAATTGCCTTGGCAAATGCGTTTTTTTTCGCCAACAGATTTTGCAAATTGGTTTGCTCAGCGCGTTTTTGCTCGTCTAGCTTCAAAATCTCCGCAGATAGCGGCGCGAGTCCACGGCGAACCAGCCCCGCATCAAAAACTTCCGCGTTTTGGCGTATAAATTTTATATCGTGCATTTTTACTACTCCTGCTTGAACAACACATGCTTCAGAAGTTGAGGGTTTTCTAGCACTCGCCCAGAGCCAACGGCAACGCAGTTAAGCGGCTGGTCAGCGATAAACACAGGCAGGCTTGTGGCATTTGAAAGGACAAGGTCAAGATTTCGCAGCATCGCGCCGCCGCCAGTTAGCACAATCCCTTTATCCACAATATCCGACGAAAGCTCTGGCGGAGTGCATTCAAGCGCGACTTTTACTGCCTCAATAATTTGCCCAACAGGCTCAACAAGACTTTCAGCAATTTGATATTCCGAAAGAGTGATTTCCTTCGGCACGCCATTTAGCAAATCGCGCCCTTTGATTTCAATGAGTTTTCCCTCGCCATTTTCAGGAGCGCAGGCAGCACCAATTTCTTTTTTGATTTTTTCCGCCGTGGTTTCGCCAATCAGCAAATTCGCATAACGGCGGATATAGGAAATAATCGCCTCATCCATTTTGTCACCGCCAACGCGTACGCTGCGGGCATAAACGATGCCGCCGAGCGACAACACCGCGACTTCCGTCGTGCCGCCGCCAATATCCACAATCATAGAGCCAGTAGGCTCGGTAACAGGCAGCCCCGCGCCAATCGCCGCCGCCATCGGCTCTTCAATGAGGAAAACCTCCCGCGCACCAGCATTTTCCGCTGCTTCTTGAATTGCCCTGCGTTCCACAGGCGTTGAGCCAGAAGGCACACAAATAATAATCAGCGGGCGCGGGCGCATGAAGCTATTGCTGTTATGCACTTGGTGAATAAAATGTTTAATCATCTCCTCCGCCGAGAGGAAATCGGCGATTACGCCGTCTTTTAGCGGTCGTTTTGCGTCAATTTTCGCTGGTGTGCGACCAAGCATAAGCTTTGCCTCATTGCCAAAAGCAAAAGGCACCATAATGCCGTGATTATCCTTCATCGCCACCACTGACGGCTCATTAAGCACAATACCGCGGTCACGCACATAAACCAGCGTGTTTGCCGTGCCGAGGTCAATTGCCATATCAACGGAAGTTAGTCCTAGAAGTTTATGAAACATTTTTCTGCTCAGTTTGGATTATTGCCATTTTGGATGACTGGATGATTAAAGGATTAAGAATGTTTTGTAAAGAAAAACCGCTTGCAAAAACGCTGACTATAAAAGAATATTCTTTGTCAATCTCCTCTATCCGCTAGCCTCAAGGTAAAAACATGAAAAAAAAACCACAAAGAAAAGCCGTAACGGCAAAAACCAAAACCTTGCTTGCCAAGGGTAAAAAATATTATTCTCTGGCTTATAAACCGCGGGAAATGATAGTGGCGCGTGGCGCAGGCGCGAAGATTTGGGACGCGGACGGAAATGAATATATTGACCTTGGAGCGGGAATTTCCGTAACTAGCCTTGGGCATAACAATAAAAAACTGATTGCGGCGATGACCGCGCAAGCAAAAAACATTTGGCATACCAGCAATGTTTTTTTCAATGAGCCAGCGATTTTACTCGCCGAAGAGCTAGTAAAAGCCTCAAAATTCGCTCGCCGCGCTTTCTTTTCCAATTCAGGAACGGAAGCCAACGAAGCGGCAATCAAGCTCGCCCGCAAATATGCGGCTGACAAGGGAAAACCACCAGAAAAGCGCGAGATTATAACCTTTACAGGTTCGTTCCATGGGCGCACTCTAGCGAGCATCACCGCCACCGCTCAGCCAAAATATCAGGCTGGTTTTGAGCCGCTGCCCGCTGGTTTCACCTATGTTCCCTTTAATGATTTCGCGGCAATTGAAAAAGCAGTTAGCGACAAAACCTGCGCGGTGATGCTGGAAGTGGTGCAGGGTGAAGGCGGTGTAACGCCTGTTGCCAAGGGCTTTCTCAAACATGTTCAGGATTTATGCCATAAATATGACGCACTGCTGATACTTGACCAAGTGCAGTGCGGCATGATGCGGACGGGAAAATTATTTTCGCATTTTGCTGAAGACGGCGTAAAGCCTGATGTGGTGACGCTGGCGAAGGCTCTGGGCGGCGGTCTTCCGATTGGCGCGATGCTGGTGGGCGAGAAGGCGGAAAACACCTTCCAATTTGGCAGCCACGGCTCAACCTTTGGCGGCAACCCGATTGCTTGCGCGGTGGCGAGGGTGGTGCTTAAATCGTTGCAATCGGCAAGCCTTGGCAAAAATGTAAAAGAGCGCGGAAAACAATTGGTTGCTGGGCTTAATGCCATTAACAAAAAACACAAAATCTTCACAGAAATTCGCGGTCGCGGGCTGATGATTGGCGCGGAGCTAAAACCAGAATATCACGGAAAAGCTGGCGATATTGCAGAAGCGGCGCGGCTTGGCGGCGTTCTGGTGTTGCAAGCTGGGCCGAATGTACTGCGCTTTTTGCCGTCGCTGCTTATTACCGAAAAAGAGCTGGCAACGGGCATAGAACGGCTTGAAGCTGCACTTGTGGAGTTTTTCAACCAATAATCGCGTCTTGACTTCCTAAATTATTGCTAATACAATAAATAGACTGGGATGTATGGATATAGAATTCGATCCAGTTAAGAATGAGAAGAATATAAACAAGCACGGCATATCACTTGCTGATGCGGGGTTGTTTGATTATGCGACTGCCAAAATCGCAATCGACTCTCGAAAGGATTATGGCGAGGTTCGTTGCGTTTCAACTGGTTATATCTATGAAAGACTGCATATTTTATGTTTTGTGGAAACACAAAATGGAGTGCGAGCGATAAGCCTCAGAAAAGCAAATTTGCGAGAAAGGAAAGATTATGAAAAAAAAACAAGAATACATTGAATATGAAGATGGTACGCGTGTACTGCTTGATGATGACGATGTTCCAGAGCTTACCGATGAATTTTTCAAAAATGCCGTGCCGTTTTCTGGTTTGCCGCTTTCCTTGCAAAAAAAACTATCCGCTATCCAAAATAAAAATCGCGGTCGCCCAGCCTCCATCGCACCAAAAAAAATGATCGCCTTTCGTTTTTCCCCTGATTTAGTGGATTTAATTAAATCTGTCGGCAAGGGCTATAATGTAAAAGTTGAAAAATTACTGCGTGACGCATTTAATAAAGGAATGATATAAAACATGAAAAAAATCGAAACCATCCTCGCTACCTCTGGCTGCGCTTCTAGTGTTCACAACAATGCCCATCGTGGGGCGGTGAATGTGCCTGTGTATCGCGCCTCCACGATATTATTCCCGACCCTTGCCGAGTTTGAGGCAGCCGATAGCGGCAACTGCCCATACCCGACTTATGGTAGATTTGGCACACCAAGCACTGAGGCATTGGAAAAGGCAATAGCCGAGCTTGAAGGTGCTGATTACTCAATCGTTACCGCCTCTGGTTTATCGGCGATTATGACATCATTGCTGGCTTTTCTGAGTGCTGGCGATCATTTGCTGATGGTTGACAGCACTTACGGGCCAACACGCCGTTCATGTGACCATGAGCTAAAGCGGCTGGGGATTGAGGTTGAATATTACGACCCGATTATTGGTGCTGATATTGCAAAACTCATCAAAGCTAACACCAAGGTAGTGTTTGTAGAAAGTCCAGGATCACTCACCTTTGAGGTTCAGGATATACCAGCGATTGCCGCAGCGGCGCACGCAAAAGGCGCGGTGGTTATTGCCGATAACACTTGGGCAACACCGCTGTTTATTCACCCGTTTGAGCTGGGAATTGATGTTTCTGTTCACTCTGCCACTAAATATATAAGCGGGCATTCTGATTTAATAATGGGCGTACTTTCTTGCAAAGAGGTACATTATAAAAAACTATTGCAAACATTCCGCAATATTGGTGCGCGGGCGAGTGGTGATGAATGCTACCTTGCTCTGCGCGGTCTTCGCTCGATGGCGGTTCGCGTTAAGCAACAATATGCGAGCGGTTTGCGTGTAGCAAATTGGCTAGCAACCCGACCAGAAGTAGCAAAAGTTTTGCACCCTGCCCTGCCGTCCTGCGCTGGTCATGAAATATGGAAACGCGATTTCACAGGTGCAACCAGCCTGTTCAGTATTATTTTGAAAGATGGCTATTCGCTGGAGGCACTAGCCGCGATGCTCGACGGGCTTGAATATTTCGGTATGGGCTATAGCTGGGGTGGATTTGAGAGCCTGATCATCACCTGCAAACCAGAAAAAATCCGCACAGCCAGCAAGTGGAAACATGATGGGTTTTTGCTACGCCTGCATATCGGCTTGGAAAATACTGACGATTTAATAGCGGATTTGGAACAGGGTCTAAACAGATTGCGCTAGGTAGAGCCTAAACCATATTGAACATTTCGTCAAAGCGCGACAACCGAAGAACTTTGTCAACCTGTCCATTCGCCGAGGCTATGGTCACCCCCTGCCCGTTTTGCATGGCTATCTTTCGCAAAATCATAAGCATCCCAAGACCAGCGGAATCCAGAAACTCAATCGCCGCAAAATCAAGCGTTACGGATTTTATGCTCGCATCCTCAGCAAGCGCGAGGACATCCTTAAACTTCATGTGATCTGAAAATGTGAATTTGCCAGACATTTTGGCAAATGCCGCATCACCATTTCTTGAAATAGATAATTCCATAAAACCAACTCCAATTTCTTCTAAAAAAACTCTATGTCATCATCTGACGCTGTTGATTGTGACGATGTAACACCCTCTACATCTTCCGCTTTTATCCAATTTTTGTCAATCAAATGCTCAAGAAACGCCTTACGGAATTCGCTTAAGGTAAATTGACTACTGATAAAGCGTGCCGCTGCCACCACTGTTTCACCGTGCGGCTCCATATCGGCTGGAAGCGTTGAAAGATGCTCAAAAAAATGACGAAGAACCCCAACCGCATTGCCAACATACTGCGTATTTCTATCCTGAAACTGCATACTGACCACTGCTTGCGAGATATTTCCTGAAATTTCTTTGGAAGTTGCCACCGCCCGCTTCATAACTTCGGTAAAGCGTTCATTCTGTGCAACCATGCCCGCAAGCAAAATATCAAGCTTTTCCTGCGCCAAAATATTATCTGACATATCGGTAGTTGCTAAATCCTCCACCAATTTATAGCTCGAATGCAAGCTGTCGGAAACTGTGCCGATGCGTTTCGCCATGTCATTGGTAAGCCCGCCAATTTCCTTGGAAACATTTTTCACTTCCTCCGCCACCACATTGAACCCCTTGCCTGCCTCCCCTGCCCTTGCCCCCTCTATCGTGGCATTAAGCGCGAGAAAATTCATCTGGCGGTTAATAGTGCGAATGCGCGTGGTAAATTCCTCAAGATAGGCAATGTTTTTTATGGCGGATTCCATTTGATACGCCATGTTCATAGAATTTTCCGACACAGCGAGAATTTTTTGCATAAGCGACGATAAAGTCTCCGAAAAAACCCCAATAAAATCACTGACGGAAATCACCTCACCAGCAACCTCAATCCCTTTGCTTAAGTCAATAACCTTCTGAATCTGCTCGCCCTGCTCACGCGCACCAGTGGCAAGACCTACAAATTGATCATTCAACCGATGGGTGTTCACCTCAACATATTTTGCTGATTCGGAAAGCAAATTGCACAATACATCAACACTTTGCCCATAAAGCGCGGTTTGCGAAATCCATGTTTTAAGCTCTTCGGCATGTTCGGTGGGTAAAAATTTACCCCCCATATCTTTCAGTAAATTTTCAGAGGCGGCAGGCTGAGGCGCAGACACAGGACGGACAGGAACTTCCGCCACCTCCGTTTCCTCATCCGCAACCTTTGAAAAAAACTGAAGTATTTTCATATTTTCTCACAAAGATGAATTATTCCGCCAGCTATCCGAGAAAGCGGCATTTCCGTTTCCACCGCGCCGATATTCTTCGCAACTTTTGGCATTCCGTACACCACGCAACTTGCCTCATTCTGCCCGATGGTTTTCGCACCCGCCTCACGCATTTTCAGCAAACCCTCTGCTCCGTCATGCCCCATGCCCGTAAGTATAACACCAACAGCTTTTTTGCCAATGTTTTTGGCAACCGACGCGAATAAAACATCCACCGATGGCTTATGGCTGGAAACATTCTCACCATCACGCAGTTTTATCACCCATTTGCCCGTCTGCGCTTCAATTTCCATATGCCTGTCGCCAGCGGCTATATAAATATTCCCCGCCTGTAACGGCTGCAAATGTGTTGCTTCCTGAACGCTCATCGCGCAAAGAGTATCCAGACGATTGGCGAATGACTTGGTAAATCCAGCTGGCATATGCTGCGTCACCACAATCGGCGGCATATTTTGCGGTAAAACTTGCAAAACTTCTCGCAGAGCCTCCACCCCGCCAGTGGACGCACCAATGGCTATAAGCTTTCCAACCGAACTTCCGCGATAGCTAAGCTGCCCTTCGCCCGCTGGCTTCTGCACCAATTTTTCGCTCCGAGCCGACATTTTTTGCTGGGCAGCGGAATGTATTTTTTTGATGAGATCTTGCTTCATAGCAAGCAAGCTCGTTTCGTCCTGCACTGCTGGCTTGGTCAGAAAATCCGCCGCACCAATTTCCAATGCGCGGATGGTTATGTCCGCACCCTTTGCCGTCAGCGACGACACCATGATAACAGGCATCGGGCGCAAGCTCATTATTTTCTCTAGGAAAGTTATGCCGTCCATTTTCGGCATTTCCACATCCAGAGTAATCACATCAGGGTTGAGCAGCTTTATTTTTTCCCGCGCATCAAACGGGTCAACCGCCGTCCCCACCACCTCAATATCTGGAGAATCCGCAAGCATCTCCGAGAACATCGCACGGATGAGCATGGAATCATCAACAATTAGTAGTTTTATTTTTTTCATCTTTTTCCTTATCATTCACCACTTGTCACTAGCCACTAAAACAACTCAATATCACCCTCAACTGGTTTAACTTTAAGTTTTTCAGCAAATTGTTTTTCCTCATCCACCACCATCATATCATCTTTTCTCGCCAGTTTCATCAGCATTGCTTTGCCCGTATCAGGATAAAAACGCAGCCGCCGAGGATAATCTCCCCCTAAATCACTGCTGGTTACCTTTAACCCCTCTTGCTTCAAAAAATTTCTGATAAAAGAAACATTTTTGCTGCCAATCATCGCCGAATTATTGATAACATTTGCACCACCAAATACTTTAGCTTCAATGCGGCTTTTTAGCCCGCCGCGCTGTAAAATTCCGTTGATTAACTGCTCCATAGCAAACGCGCCGTAACGCGTGGATTCCGCAGAGCTAGAGCCATTACTAACCGAACCACCAGCCGTGTTGTCAGGCAGCAAAAAATGATTCATTCCGCCAACCCTTGCCACAGGGTCATGCAAACAAGCCGCCACGCAACTGCCGAGGATGGTAACAATCATCTCGTTTGGCTTATCAGTTACATAATAATCGCCAGAATAAAGCGTGGTAACTTTTGCCAAGTTTTCGCGCTCGCTGCTCCTGCGCTCAACAATCGTTGTTCCGTCTGGTTTCTTTGCTGTCAGGCGATCGGTGCTACGGCGGTTAAATTTTTGCGTTTCTTCTTGGTTCATTTTCTTTTTTCTAATCCTCTACTACTTAATCCTCTGATATGTAGTTTTGTCCACCAGCTTAAAACGATCGCAAACGCCATTCAAATTTTCCGAATGCCCGATATATAAATATCCATTTGGTTTAAGCATATCCGCATAGCGCGAGAACAGAGGAGCTTGCGTTTCTTTGTCAAAATAAATCACCACATTGCGGCAAAATATCGCGTCAAACTTTCCGCTCATCGGCCAACCATCCAACAAATTTAGCGGCTTAAAGGTAATGAGAGATTTGGCTTTCGCGCCTATTTGGTTGCCTTCCACATATTTCACGCGCAAATTGGCTGGGATTTTATCTATCCAATCTTCGTCATAAATTCCGTTTCTGCCTTTTTCCACCATGTTAGTGTCAATATCGGTGGCAAGTATTTTACAATCCCTGCGGGCAAAATCAGGAATCGCCTCCATCATAGTCATAGCGATGCTATATGGCTCTGCGCCAGCCGAACAGCCCGCCGACCAAATCCTAAGGCGGCTTTCGCCCGACTTGGCAAATGGCGTAAATACATGTTTTGCCAGATGCTCAAAATGATGTGGCTCGCGGAAAAAACTGGTGAGGTTAGTGGTAATCGCATTCACCATATTACCCATTTCATCCGCGCCAGCATCACTTTGTAGGAAATCAAGATAATCAGCCACACTTCGCAAATTAAGCACGCGCAACCGCCGCGCCATCCGCGAATAAACCATGTCAAATTTATTTTCCTTCAGCACAATGCCGATGCGCTGATGCACCAGCTTGGAAATAAACTGGAAATCCCTCTGCGTGAAGTCAAATTCTCTGTCGTTTGCTTGTGGTGTTGGCATATGGATAATTGGATTATTAGATGATTGGAGAACTAGAAAACTAGAGGATTAGAGGACTAGAAAAACAAAAGAATTGAATTCTCTATTTCTCTAATCCTCTAGTCCTCAAACATCACTACTAGAATTCCTCCCACTCGCGGTCAGTACCTGTTTTCGCAGCTGGTTTGGCAACCACTGGCTTTTTAGGAACAGGCCGCGCCGCTGTTGGTGCTTTCTTCGCCACCACTAGTTCAGGAGCGTGGTGCGACGAGTGAGAGCGTGGTGCAGATGACGAGCTATCTTCTTCGCTAACTTTGAAGAATTTCATCATTGCATCCAACTCCTGCGCCTGATGCACTAGCGACTGTGCAGCAGCGGTGTTTTCTTCCACCAGCGCGGCGTTTTGCTGTGTCACTTCGTCCATTTGCGAGATTGCCGAATTGATTTCGTCAATACCTGTTGACTGCTCAACGCTGGCTGCTGCTATTTCCGAAATAATTTCCGAAACTTTTCTCACCGATGCCACAATGTCTTTCAGCGTGTCACCAGCTTGGTTCACCAGCTCAGCACCAGTTTTAACTTGGCTGTTACTTTCCATAATCAGGGCTTTAATTTCCTTGGAAGCAGAAGCCGAACGACCCGCCAGCGAGCGAACTTCGGAAGCCACCACCGCAAAGCCTTTTCCAGCCTCACCAGCACGAGCCGCCTCAACCGCAGCATTCAGAGCAAGCAAATTGGTTTGGAAAGCGATTTCGTCAATCACGCTGATAATATCGGAAATCTTCTGCGAAGATTTTTCAATATTTTTCATCGCACCAACCGCATCTTCCGCCACTTTCCCACCGCGCTGCGCTACATCGCTAGCTTCCGCTGAAAGCGTATTGGCATTTTTCGCGTTTTCAGTGTTGGCGCGAACTGTACCTGTGATTTCTTCCATAGAAGCCGCGGTTTCTTCCAGAGAAGAAGCTTGCTGCTCGGTGCGCTGCGACAAATCGCTGCTGCCCGCACTGATTTCATTGGAAGCTGAACTTACTGACTGCGCTGATTCCTTAATGCGGTTCACCATTTCAATCAGTTTTTCAACCGTCGCATTCACCGCTTTTTTAATGTCAGAGAATGTGCCTTTATAATCGCCAGTCATTGAAAGCGCGAGATTGCCATTTGAAATCTCGGTCAATACATGCACTGCCTCGCGCATACCCGCCTCGTTTTCAATCCGCGTAGTTACCATCTGCGTAATATCGGTTGCGGTTTTTACCACCCGTACAATACGCCCTTTAAGGTCGGCAATTGGGTTGTAAGAAGCTTGAATCCAGATTTCCCGCCCACCTTTGGCAATGCGTTTGAACTCTGCTGTCTGTGCTTCACCACGCCCCAAAGCCTCCCAGAATTGACGATATTCTGGCGAATTCTTATAAGTCGGATCAACAAACATTGAGTGATGCTTGCCTCTAATTTCATCCAAGCTATAACCCAACGCGCCTAGGAAATTTTCGTTGGCATTTATAATCGTACCATCAACTTGGAACTCAATAACCGCTTGCGATTTATTGATAGCATTCACCATGCCCGCAGCCGCGCCATCAAGCCACTCAACAGTTGTACCGATGCGCTTTTTATTTTGATCAAACAACGGCACAGCCACCAAATCAAAAGAACGCCCACCAACCTGAATTGAGGTTTTTGTTGTCGTACTCATCGCCGCCAACATGTTGCGTTGATGCGATGGATTTTTGTGGAAAATATCAATATTCGCACCCATTAAATTTGCCACCGAAAAGCGCGGAAGGTCTTTCTGAATATCCTTCTCCGCTTCACGCAGGAACGAAGAAACCGATTCATTCAAATAGATGATATTGAAATTTTCATCCGCCATCATCACATTACTGCTAACACTATCAAGAGCTTGTTTCAGGCGAGTATTGGTGTCCAGCGTAGATTTAAGCTGGTTCATAGACTGCGCTAATTCGCCCATCTCATCACCGCTATCCTCACCCTCAACAACCGTTGTATAGTCGCCCTGCACAATTGCCTGCATCGCGTCTTTTGATTTGCGAAGTGGGCGGCTAGCAAGCGTTCCAATGAATGAGCCAACACCAAGAATTGTGATTAACGCCACGCCCATGATGGTATATAGTGTATTCTTCGCGCTATAAATTCCTGCAAAGGCATGATCCGCTGGCTGATGCATAATCACCGTCCAGCCGAGGCTAGGCATACCGAGTATGCCTTTGCTTTTTGACCAACTAGCCGCGTCTTTTTCGCCGCTATTTTTGTCTGTTTCTATAACAGTTCCAGATTCAGCTTTCACAGCATCCACGGAAGCAGGAATATCAAGACTAGCTAGCGTTTGCTTGCCAATATTCGCAGGATTACGACGCTCCGTCTCCGCACCCAGAGCTGGGTCATAATTAAGCAGCGCAATTCCTTTTTCATCTCCAATCGCAAAAGCTATTGCCTCTGAACCGCTTGCTTTTTTCTGCGCATATACGCTTTTTACAATGTCTTCCACCAAGCCAAAGTCAGCGAAATTCGCCCAAACGCCAATCATTTTTCCACTATGGTCATAAATTGGTGCGGAGAAAGTAATACTATAGCCGTCTTCCCCCTTATATGCCTCTGACACATTTGCGTCATAATGTGGTTGTTCAATAACCGTACCATCCAGCGTCTCACTTTTGGTAAATTCTTTGCGTACAGCTTTTTGAAACCATCCAGCATCCTTGAAATTTTTGCTATAAAGCGCAGAGGTATTGAGTTCTTTGCCTTTATTATCAACAGAATTGACAGCGGCAACTTTACCATCCATATCAACAACAATCATAAGCTTATACAGCCCATAATTGGTCATATACGCATTCATAGAGCTAACCAGAGGTGTCCCAGAGGCTTTATACCAATTTGCAACATCCTTTGCGGCGGCGTTGGTGGTAAATGCCTGAACATCGCCATAGCGTTCAAATAAATTGCGATCAACCAGCTCGGCAACGCTAGCCGCAGTATTTTTCATGTCATCAAGAGCTGACTGCTGCATATCAGCCAGCTTGTTAAACACTACAGGCATCGCCGCCCCAAGCGGTAACGCACCAAAACCAAGTAAGAGTAAAGTTAGTTTGCTGCGAATTCTCATTTTGATAGCTGACATATTTAATTCTCCTATATTTATGTTTTATATGATTAATTCTATATTAGTTAGTTGACTGACTGAGGGGCTATTTCAAGGTCGTGTGGGTCAAGCAGCTTGCCAATATCCAGCAACACCACCATGCGCCCCTCAACCGCAATAAGCCCGCTTACAAAATGTTTATCCACCGCGTTATCGGTTTCTGGTGCGGGTTTTATTTCATCCGAACCAACAGTCAGAATATCGGAAACTGTGTCCGCCAATATCCCAATCGTGCGGTCGCCAACGGCGAGGATTACCACCACATTTTTAGCGTCTGGGTTGGTTAGCTGCCCTGTGAACCGCGCCCGCAAGTCAAAAATTGGAATGATAATACCGCGCAAATTCAGCACACCGCGAATATATTCTGGCGTGTTAGGAAGGCGCGTGGTTTCCGTCCACCCCTTCACCTCACGCACCATCATAATATCAACGCCATATTCCTCTGCGCCCAGCGTAAAGGTAAGGAATTGCTCGGTATTGCCGCCAATGGCAAGCTTGCCACCAGAGCTATATCCCGCTTCGTTTATTGCAACTGCTGCTTCTGCCATTGTAGTTTCCTCCTTCTTGGATTATTTTAAGCTGCTTTAGAATGAAGTTTATGTTGATTATTCATGCGTTGTTTCATGCGGCACAAGCTCGGTATGTCCAAAATCAGCGACACTTTGCCATCACCAAGAATAGTCGCACCCGACACTCCGTCCACAGGATCGGCATTTTCTTCCAGCGATTTAATCACCACCTGTTGCTGCCCGACCAGCTCGTCCACCACCAGCCCAAGTGCCATGTCGCCATTTTCCACCAGCACCACCAAAGCCCTGCTCGCATCAGTTTCCGCGCCACTAACATTGAATAATTGATGCAGATAAAGAACTGGCACAAACTCGCCGCGAACATTGATAACTACATTGCCGTCTGCCACATTTTTGGTTTCTTCTGGTTTCGGGCGCATGGTTTCAATGATATTGGCAATCGGCACAATGTAATGCTCCTGTGCCACCCGCACCACCATTCCGTCCAGAATGGCAAGGGTTAGCGGCAGAGAAATAACAAACTGCGAACCTTTATTCGGCGTGTTATAAACCGAAACTGTGCCGCCAAGACCTTCAATATTGCGCTTGACCACATCCATGCCCACACCACGCCCAGAAACATTGGTAACTGCGTCCGCCGTGGAAAAACCAGCAGCAAAAATCAGCATATCAATTTCGCTATCCGAAAGTTGCGCGTCGGGCGCGACCACACCTTTTTCCTTGGCTTTGGCGAGAACTTTTTCGCGGTTGATGCCCGCACCATCATCGCTAATAGTAATCACAATCTTGCCACCACGATGCTCAGCCGCCAGCAAAATCCGCCCTTGTTCTGGCTTGCCTTTTTCGCGGCGGATAGCAGGCGTTTCAATACCGTGATCCACAGAATTTCTAATCATGTGGGTTAACGGATCGGAAAGCTGCTCAATGATGGTTTTGTCAACCTCAGTGTTTTCACCAGCAGTTTCCATACGAATATCTTTGCCGAGCTGCGCCGATAAATCGCGCACAATTCGCGGCATCCGCGAGAAAATTGATTTCACGGGCTGCATCCGCACCGCCATCACCGCCTCTTGCAACTCGCGGGTATGTTGGTTTAGCTCGTCAATACCGCGCATGAGTTCTGGATATTGCTGCGCGGGCAGAAAGCGCGTTTGCATGGCAAGCATCGCCTGAATAATAACGATTTCGCCAACCATATTGATAAGTCTATCAACTTTTTCAATATCCACACGGATAGAGGTTGCCGCTGGCGATGCCGCCGCTGCCTTGTCTTTTTCCGCCGCAGGAACAATAGTTTGTTTGACAGGAGCTTCACCAATAAATTCAGGGTTTTCAACATTGGTTTGCACAATGTCTAAATCGCACTCGTCCTCCACAAATTCGAAAACTTCGCGGATGTCGGCTTCACTTTTTTCCGTAACCAACGAAATCGTCCAACTCAAATGGCAAATATCCTGTTGCACTTCGCTAAAGCTCGGCATTTTTCCAGTGTCACAAACGATAGTCGCTTCGCCAAGTTTTTTAAGTTCGCGCAGTAGCAACAAAGGCTCGTTACCAGTAGAAAGCAAAGAGGGTTTCGGAACAAAGCGAACCGTATAGTTGCTGATAACTTTAGCAACCGTGGTTTCCAGCGGCTTATTCATTTTTTGCAACAAAGAAGTCGCCGCAGGTTTTGCGCCACCAGAGCAAATAACTTCCAGCTCACTTTTTACTTCCGCACCATAATTTTCTGCAAGCTTTTCATTGTCACGCGCTGCAAAAACCATCTGCAAAACCACATCACGCGCCCGCAACAATACATCGGTAAGCTCGCGGGTTATGGCAAGCTCGCCTTCGCGCAGCTTATCCAGCAATGCTTCCAGTATATGAGTGAACCCCGCCATTTGCGAAAGCCCAAACGCACCAGCACCGCCCTTTATAGAGTGAGCGCAACGAAAAATAGCATTTAGTTTTTCCTTATCAGCAGACTCATCCAACTCCAGCAAATCAACTTCCATCTGCGCGAGGAGTTCCAAGCATTCGGTGATATATGTGTCTTTGAATTGCGCCATTGGATCGGTCATAATCTTACGCCTCGCCGCAAACTTTTTTTACTACCTGCACCAATTTTTCAGGGTTAAACGGCTTGACAATCCACCCCGTCGCGCCAGCACTTTTTCCCTCTTGTTTTTTGGTATCGTCACCCTCGGTGGTGAGCATCAAAATCGGCGTCATTTTATATTCCGCCATCGCCCGCAGAGCGCGAATAAGCTCGAACCCATTCATATTCGGCATATTGAGATCGGTCACTACCGCGTCAACTTTTCCGCCTTTTAATTTCTCCAAAGCGTCCTTGCCGTCTTCAGCATCAACCACTTCAAAACCAGCGGCTTTCAGTGTAAAACCAACCATGTCACGCATGGTTTTAGAATCATCAACCGCTAGAATTTTTTTCGCCATAATTTATACTCCCCAATTATCTATAATTATCTTTTATAAGGCAAACTGCGCTCCAAGCCCAAGATCGCTCCACGCCGAACGAAACGCATCAGAGGCATTTTTTATTTCTGTTTTTTGTGCTTTTCCAACTTGTGAATTTCCCACCTGTGAATTTCCCACCTGCAAATTTCTTGTTTGCAAGAACGATGCCAAAAGCTGAGCGCAAGGCGTGGTAAGGCGCGAAACACCAGAAGCATCAAATTCTATATCATCAGTGGAAGAAATTTCCTCAGCGAGCAGCGCGTGGAATTGCTCAAAAGCATCACTGCTCAGCAGCTCTGGCAAAGCTATGTTTTTTGCCGTATTATTTGCCGTCATGGCACCCTCCGCTTAACTAAATTGTTCGCATAAAAAACGGGTTGTATTTCTCTTTAGTAACACAACTATTTTTTAGGTATAGAAGTTTTTAGTAAAGAAACAATTAACGGAGAAAATTATTTTTGCACAATTTTTTTGCTCGCACAAATAACCGAATTTCCCGCATCATTATAAGCAACAGAATCAAAGCCACAATTGCGTGCAAGCATAATCCCACGACCATGTACATCATCATCCGCGACATATTCACGGATATATTGTTTCCAATTAAATCCCGCACCCTGATCGGTTATGGTAATGATACATATTTCATCAGAGGAAAACAAAGCCACATCCACATGCTTATTTGCATTTTCAGGCATGGCTTGCCGCGCATTAATTTCATCTTCAAACCCACCATTAAAAATTAGCTGCTGTTTCTCGGCGTGGGTTATTCCAAGATTGCCATGCTCAATGGCATTGATTAGCAGCTCATAAATCCCAAGAGCCGCAAGAGATGGTGCAGGAAAATATTCCGACAGCACAACAGAAAGATCCGCGACCTCATGCAGCATTTTCAATTTATAATATTTTATGCTCATCAAATATTCCCACTTAAACCATCAAGTTTATATGGCAATAATTGATTTTTTATTAATTTTGCGAAAAAATGCGCGAGAAAAACAACCAAAAACAGCTATGCGAGCGGATTAAACTATATAGAGCAACCGCCTTGTGGAAACATACTGAGAGTTTGGAGAATGGTGCCGCTTGTCGGATTCGAACTGACGACCTACCGCTTACAAGGCGGTTGCTCTACCCCTGAGCTAAAGCGGCACAAGACAAATAATGGGCAAATAATAATTGCGCCGACAACGGATAGCCGACAACAAAAAACTGTCAAGGAAAAAATTGGCACGGCTATTGCTTCCTAAAGCTAAAAACAAAAGGGAAAAATATGACAACGGAAATTACAATTTATGCCCAGCCAGAGCGCAATCTCTCGCCATATCAACAAAAAATGGCAAAGGGTTATGATGTTACCAATGATAATTTTTTGGGTGCGGGCGGCGTGAGCTTCAAATCAGTGCTGGATATTTTTAACCCGCTGCAACAATTGCCTGTTATTTCCACTGCCTACCGCGAAATTAGCGGCGACACGATTTCAACTGGCTCGCGCTTGCTGGGCGGCACACTGATCGGCGGGCCGATTGGCTTTGCTGTCGCACTACTCAATGAAATTGTGCAAAGCGGAACGGGAAAAGACATTGGCGGAAATCTTTTCGCCGCCGTCACGGACAAATATAATCAAACGGATAAATTAGCGTGATCACTACGCACCCAATATATTGCAACTATTGCGCTAATAATACCACTAACAATAAGCATATTATAGGTTGATAAAAAATCGAGATGCACAAACCACCAGCCAATAGTTATCGGCAGCCACAACAGCAGCGAAATAAACCACCCTAGAAATTCATAAAAACGCGAGTAAGAATAATTCATAATACCACCTTATAGTTGTATTATCATTCTGCTCTTCTCAATTTTTAATTGCAAGAAAAATTATATAAACAATTACTATATAACGCACTGTGCAACTTTATTCTGTCATTCCGCCGCAGGGCGGAATCTATGCCAAGCCACTTGCTTTATAAAACGCCGATAGGCATGGATACCGACCTTCGTCGGTATGACAAGACGAAAAATCAGTGGCTTACAAATCTATGCGCGCTCACCAAACAACGCCGTCCCAACACGAACGCAGCTCGCGCCCATCCGCACCGCCACTTCGTAATCGCCGCTCATGCCCATGCTAAGCTCGCGCAGATTATTCCGCTTGGCGATTTCACGCAGCAAAGCAAAATGCGGCGCGGGCGGCTGATCAGCGGGCGGGACACACATCAGCCCAACAACTGGCAATTGCAACTCGTCCACACAATATTTTATGAATTCATCCGCCTGCGCGGGAAAAATCCCTGATTTCTGCGGCTCTTCGCCAGTGTTGATTTGGATATAGAAAGAACGAGTGCGGAGTGTGGAGTGTGAAGTGTAGTGCTTACTCAAAGCCTCTGCTAACTTTGGGCTATCCACACTCTGAATAACATCAAAAAGTGCTAGTGCCTGCTTCACTTTATTAGTTTGCAATGCCCCTATTAGATGTAGTTTTATATGCGGATATTTTTCCCGCAAGCCGCCCTGCCCCCACTTTTCCGCCGCTTCTTGCACGCGGTTTTCGCCAAAATCGGTGATGCCCGCCGCAATCGCCTCTTCTATATATAGGGCGGACTGCGATTTACTGGCAGCAAGTATAGTAACGGCTGGCGCAGCAATGGGCGAAGCCCCCCTCGCCTTTTCTATATCATCCGCAATTTTTTGCAATTTATCTTTTATATTCAACATACTATACTTCCTCTTTCCTAATCCCCAATTCCTAGCCCACAGCCCCTGTCTGTTGCCATATTGCCACAGACGAAGGGAAAACACCATTTCAAACCCCAATTATTTTCATTACGACTTGCAAGGGCGATTTGTTTGCATAATAACATGCCTAGGTACAAGCATAAAGCGTCGTGATTGCGCCTTGTGTAGCCTAGAGTGCCAATCATCTACTTGAAAAGTATATGGGCATAAATGGTTTTAGTCACAGTGTTTTTTAACTTTAATAAGGATAAGATTATGAAAAAAATTCTTCTCGGTACATCGGCTTTGGTTGCTGCTGCTGCAATATTCGCAGGTGCTGCAAACGCTGCTCAAACCCCAAAAGTAACCGTTGGCGGTACTTCTGATTTCCAAGTTGGTATCGTTGGTGAAGATAACGATGCAAACCTTCGCTCTGGCGCATTCCGCACCGAAACCGAAGTGAATGTAAAAGTTGATGCGAAAACCGACGCTGGTCTTGGTTATGGCGCACAGATCGACCTAGCTCTTTCTGGTCATAATGATCAAGATAACAACACCGACCAACTTAACCATAGCTGGATCTATGTTGATGGCGCATGGGGCAAAATCGAAGGTGGTTCTACCTACGGCGTTGCTGCTAACATGAAAGTTGATGCTTCTCGCATCGCTCGCGCTACTGGCGGTGTTGATGGTGACTTCACCTATTTCGTAACCCCGACCTCTGGTCGCGTTATCGCTACCCCTGATTTGTTCCTTGATTATGGTACGACTGGTGCTGTTCAACTTGGTGATGAATCACAAGAAGCAATCAACAAAGTGAACTACTACACTCCTCGTTTCTCTGGTTTCCAAGCTGGCGTGAGCTATTTGTTTGACACCACTGCTTTAGATCGCGGTATCAAGCTTAGCCGTGCGGACAACACCTCTGGCGAAGCTGAAAATGTATTCATCGGTGCTTTGAACTATCAAGGCAAATTCAGCAATGTTGGCGTTGAAGTTGGCGCAACTGGTGAATGGGGCAATGCTGAAAGCAACACCCAAGAAGATCTTCGCACCTATCAAGTTGGTGCTAAAGTTTCTTACATGGGCTTCAGCGTAGCTGGTTCTTATGCTAACCTTGGTGACAGCTTACAAACCAAAACCACAACCAATGACAGCAGCACCTATTTCTGGACTGTTGGTGGCGCGTATGAAACTGGTCCATTTGGTGCTAGCGTTACCTACCTAGCTAGCCAAGTTGATGGTGGTACTACCCATAACGATTTCAGCAACCTGTCTTTCGGTGTTGACTATAAACTAGCAGCTGGCTTAACCCCATATGCTGAAGTTAACTTCGTTGACATTGATCCAACTGGTACTGCTAACGACAATGACGCAACTGTGTTCATTGCTGGTACTCAGCTTTCTTTCTAGTCCTAACTTAGGTTAGAAAAAAAATTAAGGGCGGTGCTTGCACCGCCCTTTTTTTGTACCCGTCATCCTGTGAGTCGCAAAGCGACTGCACAGGATCTCGTGCAAATTATCCAAGATCCTGCGCTCGGCTACGCCGCCGCAGGATAACTGATGACGCTTGCACCATGTTTTTTTTATGTTATAAGTTTGCCCACCCCGCACTTGTTGCGGGGTCTGGAAACAAGCGTATAGTCAGCACTTGCAGCCCCAGACCCCGTTATAAAAACGGGGTGACACGCCACACAAATGGAGAAAACCACCAATGAAATCACTATTCCTTGCCATCTCTGCCCTCCTCATAATTTCCGCCTGTTCTGGAATAAAAGGCGAAGCTCCCACTGCTGTAAACCCGCGCGTTGAACGAGAAACTGCCCGCGGCAAGGTTACGGGTGATGATGGCTTGCTAGTAATCGGTGAAAAAACCGACAAGACCGCCAGTGCATCGCCGCTTGGCGTGAATAGTTTCCTATGGCGAGCATCGCTTGACACGCTGTCTTTCATGCCGCTAACCTCCGCCGATCCCTTTGGTGGCACTATTATAACTGACTGGTATGAAGACCCAGAAGCAGTTGGTGAACGCTTCAAAATCAACGCGATAATCCTTGACAAAACCTTGCGAGCAGACGGCATCAAAATCACTGTCTTCAAACAAGCAAAAGATAAAAAAGGCGCGTGGAAAGACCAAATAGTTGATACAAAACTCAGCCGCACGCTGGAAGAAACTATTTTGACACGAGCCAGAGAACTTAAGATTAACCAAGGGAAATAGTGTCAGTGTCGGTGATCGGTGTCGGTAGTATTTACTTACCTACACTAGCACCGACACCGACACAACAACGCTATGACCGAACCAAAAACCACAGAAAACACCCGCTACAACTTCCGCGAAACTGAAGCCAAGTGGCAACAGCGCTGGGCAAAAAACAACAGCTTCGCCGCCAGCATTAACAGCGAGAAGCCGAAATACTTCGTGCTGGAAATGTTCCCCTACCCGTCTGGAAATATCCACATGGGGCATGTGCGAAATTACACGCTCGGCGATGTAGTGGCACGAAGCAAGCGAGCGCAGGGGTTTAATGTCCTGCACCCCATGGGTTGGGACGCGTTCGGCTTGCCCGCGGAAAACGCAGCGATTCAAAATAATTCGCACCCAGAAACATGGACGCTGGCGAATATTGAAACCATGCGCGAGCAACTAAAACTCATAGGACTGTCTTATGATTGGTCGCGTGAGCTGGCAACTTGCCTTCCTGATTATTACAAGCACGAGCAAAAATTTTTCCTAAAATTTCTGGAAAATGGCTTAGCATATCGCAAAGAGGCGGAAGTCAACTGGGATCCTGTGGACAACACGGTGCTTGCCAATGAGCAAGTAATTGACGGGCGCGGCTGGCGCAGCGGTGCGCTGGTGGAACGCCGCAAATTATCGCAGTGGTTTTTGCGGATTTCTGATTTCGCCGAGGATTTACTCGCAGGGCTAGACGGCTTAAAAGAATGGCCAGAAAAAGTCCGCCTAATGCAGGAAAAATGGATTGGAAAATCGCAGGGAGCTGTTGTCACGCTCAAAGTTCTTTGCGCCAAACCTGACAAGCCTGTAATAGAGAGCAGCATAGACATATATACGACAAGACCTGATACATTTTTCGGCATGAGTTTCTGCGCGATTTCTACTGGTCATCCCCTTGCCAAAGATATAGCCGCACATAACCCAGAAGCCGCTGCTTTCATCGCTGAATGTAATAAGCTTGGAACATCCGAAGAAGCGATAGAAAAAGCCGAGAAAAAAGGGTTTGATACTGGATTAAAAATCAAACATCCGTTTGAAAACCGCGAAGTGCCACTATATATCGCCAATTTCGTGTTGATGGATTATGGCACTGGCGCGATTTTTGGTTGCCCAGCGCATGACGAGCGCGACCACGAATTCGCAGTTAAATATAACCTGCCGATTTTGCAAGTGGTTGGCGATGATGACGCACTTATAAACTCGGATTTTCTCAATGGCTTGTCAGTCGACGAGGCAAAAAAACGCGCCATCGCCGAGCTAGAAAAACTCGGAATTGGCTCAGGCAAAACCAATTATCGTCTGCGCGATTGGGGCATTTCGCGCCAACGCTACTGGGGTTGCCCGATTCCGATTATCCATTGCGCTTCGTGCGGTGCAGTGCCTGTACCAGAGGCGCAGCTTCCTGTTGAGTTACCCAAAGATGTGAGCTTTGAAAAAGCGGGTAATCCGCTGGCCAATCATCCGACATGGAAGCATGTGAACTGCCCGAAATGCGAAAAACCAGCCACCCGCGAAACGGATACATTTGACACATTTTTTGAGTCGTCATGGTATTATTTGCGTTACGCAACCACGCCAAGCGCAGACCCGCTGGAAAAATCCGCGCTAAACTATTGGCTGGCTGGCGGCGTTGATTGCTATATCGGCGGCATTGAACACGCGGTTTTGCATTTGTTATATTCGCGCTTTTTCACCCGCGCCCTCGCCAAATGTGGCTTGCTGAATTTGCAAGAACCCTTCAAACGCCTTGAAACGCAGGGGATGATTTCCCACGAAACCTATAAAAACGCGGAAGGCAAATGGTTGTCGCCTGATGAGATAGGGGTTAGCAATTCTGGATTAGGGGTTGTAGAAATAAAAACTGGCAAACCTGTTACTGTCGGGCGCATTGAGAAAATGAGTAAGTCCAAGAAAAACACCATTGACCCGCGCCATATTATCGCGACTTATGGTGTGGATGCGGCGCGGTTGTTCATGCTTTCCGACAGCCCGCCCGACCGCGATCTGGAATGGACAGATGCAGGGATTGAAGGTGCATGGCGGTATATCGGTCGGCTGTGGCGGTTAGTTCAAGAGGCTTCAGGCTCTAGGCTTCAGGCTTCAAGTATTTCTTCCGAAGCCCAAAGCCCAAAGCCCGAAGCCCTAATTCGCCAGACCCACAAAACCATCGCCGCAGTCACTGACGATCTGGAAAAATTCCATTTCAACAAAGCCATTGCGCGAATTCGTGAGCTGACTAATCTAATTGAGGATACCAAACCTACAGCGGAAAATTCAGCGGCAAGGAATGAGGCAATAATTGCCGCAATTCATCTGATAAATCCGTTTATGCCGCATCTCGCCGAAGAATTATGGGCGCAACTGGGTAATAAAGACGAGCTGGCAAACCGCCCGTTTCCGATTGCCGATGCTGCGTTTTTAATTGATGATTCGGTGAATATCGCGGTACAAGTAAATGGAAAATTGCGCGGTGCGTTTGAAGCAAAAAAAGACGAAGATAAAGCGATTTTGGAAAAAACCGCCCTTGCCCTGCCGAATGTTGCGGAGTCTATAAAAGATAAAGAAATTAAAAAAATAATCGTCGTAGCGAATAGGATTGTGAATGTCGTGGTTGCGTAGAAGAGTGTGGAGTGTGGAGTGCGGAGTGTGGAAAAAGTCGTTTTTTCCTATAAGGATTCTTACACTCTACACTCTATACTCCACACTCCTAATCTGCTTTTCCTCCTGCGGCTTTCAGCCTGTATATGGCACAAAATCTGCGCTGCCTGCCAATTCTCCTGTTCTGGCTGGGGTAGTCATCGTCGCAAGCGACAGTGGCTCAACCACCAGCGTTCTTGCCTCCAGTTCCGACACCAGCAATAATTCCGCAAATAGAATATCCCGCCAATTCTCACAAAATCTGGAGGATTTGCTCGTTCCTTCCACCAAAACCACTGCACCTTTATACCGCCTAGAAGTTTCGCTCTCGCAAACCAATACAGGCATCGGCATTTCGCGGGACGGAACGGCATCGCGCTATAACCTTACCATAAATTCTGGCTATAAATTAACGCGGATTAGCGACGGAAAATTGATTGATAACGGCGCAATCAGCAGCGTCACCAGCTATAACAACCCGAGCAATCAATATTTTTCCACCTATATTTCCGAGCAAGACGCAAGGAAGCGCGGTACAGCTGAGCTTGCCGAGCGATATTTGCAACGCTTGAGCGCGATTACCGAAAAAACCAAACCAACCGAGCCAGTTGCCATACAACCGACCATCATGCCTATTCAAATAACGCCAAATGAAAATCGCCCCCAAATTAATTGATGGTTTTTTGAGCGCACCCGCCCGCGATCACCGCGCCGCGCTGATTTTTGGTGCAGATGGCGGCGTAGTGCGCGAACGGGCGGGAAAAATTGTAAAATCCTTTTTGGGTGCGGCGGCTGGTGACAGCTTCGCCAAAATTGAATTCAGCGAGGCGGAAATCCTCGCCGACCCGACCAAGCTTGCCGATGAACTCTCGGCTTTCAGCATGATGTCGCCCAAGCGCGTTATTATCATTCGTGATGCAGGTAGTAAAATCAGCAAAATAATTGAATCTGCCGCCGCCTTTTTTAACAAAGACAGTTTTGTGATACTAACAGCGGGCGAATTGGAGAGTAAATCAGCTTTGCGGGTATTTTGCGAAAAAAGCCCAGACTTTGCCGCCATCGCCTGTTACCGCGATGAAATCCGCGATATACAATCGCTCATCAGCCAAAAATTCAGTGAGGCAGGAATTCGCGCCGAGCGCGAGGTGGTGGAATATTTAGTTACGCAACTTGGTAGCGATAGATATGTTACTTATCAAGAACTTGACAAAATAACACTCTATGCTGGCGAGGAAAAAATCATCAGCCTTGCCGCCGCGCAAACGCTGGTTGGCTACAACCAAGACACTAAGTTAAACGACTTACTAAATGCCGTTGCGGATAAAAATCTGGCAAATTTGGAAAAACATTTAAGCCAAAATATCCGCGAGGGCGTGCAGCCAATCCTTTACCTTCGCTCGCTGCAACGCTATTTTAGCCGACTCTATGAAATCCGCGCAAAAATGACGGCAAGCGGGCAAAGCGCGGAAATGGTGATTGCGGGACTCCGCCCGCCTGTGTTTTTCAAACAAGCTCCAATCCTCACCCGCCACGCGAATAGCTGGAGCGCGGAGAATATCGTTAAAGCTTTGAAAATTATAGTTTCGGCGGAACTCGCTTGCAAAAGCTCAGACCTGCCATCAATCCCCGCCAGCAGCCGCAAATTATTTCAAGTAACGCAGGTGAGATAAGGCTAAGCCAAGCTGACGCCAGATATATCCGCCTCGCGGATGAATGGCATTTTTTCAATTTTATTGCGCGGAGCTTTATCCGAGAATTTTTTGGTAGCAGGTTCATCAGGAATTGCCTCGCTGCTCGCCAATTTCGCGGCTAGATTTCCAGCCCAGCTTTGTTCTTGGCTGTCCGATTTCTCGCCCAATTTGTCAGCGCACGGCAGAATGCTAATATTATGATATTTATCCAATTTCCCGAGCAATTTGCGGTATAGCTCGCTGAAACTTGGTGATGATTCCCCCATATGCTCCACCATCCGCGCCGTCACCCGCGCCGCCACTTCAGGGATTTTATCTGGCGGCAATTTATGCAGCTCATCAAGCAACCGCGCCTGCACCTCGTCAATGTCTAGTTCTTTCTTACCATACGGCAATACTAAACGAGTTGGATATGGTGGAACGGTAAGAATAGCGTTACCAATAGCACCAACCATGTCACTATGCGGCTGCCCATTAACTATCAATTTTTTGTTCTTCGCCCTGTCATACACAAAAGAACTCTGAGCGATCATCTCCGTAAATGAACTGGTTATCCACAGAACTTTTTGGCGAATTTCCCCCCAATAGGTGGTTGGAGGGTTGTTTGGATCTTGTGTTTGCGCGGTAAGCCCCATTATCTTACCTGCCACCATACCAAGACCAGCGGTAAAAGTGAATTTATCCTCGGTTTTAGCAGTCAGAAATGCTTCTTTTACATTACCTTTCATTAGCTCCTTAAAACCTGCACCTACTTTACGATAATTAAATACCAAAGCCAATGAACCAAGTGTCCGCAAACCAACCTCACCAAGCCGTACAGAATTTCTTTTCAAAATACCAGTCGGGCTTCGGTCTTTATTATGCTCTCCTAATTCCTTATCATTCATGTAAGAAAGTTTGCGAACATCATCCGGCGAGATTTTTCTCTCATTTTCTGGTAAATAACGATTTATCTCATCCGCAATGATGACATCAAATTTTTCTAGACCTTTAACATCTTCCTCTTTCTGACCACCAAAAATATAATTGATAAAATTAGCCGTTAGGTTCAAAATCGCGAACACGCCAGTTGCGGGATCGAATTTTGGGCTTAATTTACCAGCAGCAGCATCTTTAGCAGAAACCGTGTTAAACGCTGAATATAGCGTCATCGACTGCCCGACAACGCTAGACCCACCGCGTAATTTCCAACCATTTTCTTTTATCCACGGCAAGAATGTTTTCTTTTCCTCAGGAACTGGCTCGAATTTATCGCCCTGTGCCGTGGAAATTTTGCTGAATAACTCTTCCTTAGGGATTGAGCCGTGGGCAATAATAACCGTATGACCTTTGACATAGCTCTGAGCGACTATTGTCTGCCCCGCCGCCGCTAGCGATTCCTTGGCATGTTCAACATCAACTTCATGTTTTACAAAGAAAAATGCGGTGTTGCTCGCGTCGTCAAAATCGACTGACGCAAAGATAGACTTTTCATCCTGATTATTGTTACGATAAACTGTCACAAAAACAACCCCTTACAGATAAAAGCTCTGCACCATATTACACACAAAAACACCATAACACAATATTTTTGAAAGTTATATGACAATTGTGTGAAGATTGCTTTTTTGGGTACTCTGTACTCGGTTATTGGTACTCGGTAAAAATTAAGGATTCCCGAGTACCGAGTACGCATCACCAAAATACCAGCTAAAGTGGCAAATTATCGTGTTTTTTCCATGGGTTCTGGATATCTTTGCTCCGCAAAATGGAAAGCGAACGACAAATGCGCCAGCGGGTGTTCTGCGGGCGGATGACATCATCAATAAACCCGCGCGATGCCGCCACAAACGGCGAGGCGAATTTCTCGCGGTAGTCATCAATTAGTTTCTGCTGCTCTTCCTCATTGGCATATTTCCCGCGGAAAATGATTTCCACCGCACCTTTTGGCCCCATAACCGCGATTTCCGCGCTTGGCCAAGCATAGTTCACATCGCCGCGCAAATGCTTGCTGCTCATCACATCATACGCCCCGCCATAAGCCTTGCGGGTGATAACGGTGATTTTCGGCACTGTCGCCTCGGCATAAGCAAACAATAGCTTCGCGCCATGTTTAATAACGCCGTTATGCTCCTGATGCGTCCCCGGCATAAAACCCGGAACATCAACAAAAGTAACCAGTGGAATGGAAAAAGCATCACAAAAACGGATAAACCGCGCTGCTTTGCGCGAAGCGTCAATATCAAGACAACCCGCAAGCTGCGTCGGCTGGTTGGCAACAAAGCCAACGGTATGCCCCTCCATGCGCCCAAAACCTATGATAATATTCTTCGCATAATCAGGCTGAAGCTCAAAAAAATCGCCCTCATCCACCACGCGCTCAAGCAATTCCTTCATATTATAGGCTTTGTTTGGACTGTCTGGCACAAGAGTATTAAGCGACATTTCCACGCGGTCAGCAGGGTCAGAAGTCGGGCGCACAGGCACACCGCTGCGGTTAGAAAGCGGCAAGAAATTGAACATGCGGCGCACTTGCAGCAACGCCTCAATGTCGTTGTCATACGCCAGATCGGCAACACCAGTTTTATGAGTGTGTGTGTCCGCGCCGCCGAGATCTTCTTGGCTAACGATTTCATGGGTCACGGTTTTAACTACATCAGGCCCAGTCACGAACATATATGACGAGCCGCGAACCATAACGATAAAATCGGTAAGCGCAGGCGAATAAACCGCGCCACCAGCGCATGGTCCCATAATCACCGATAGCTGCGGCACAACACCCGACGCCAAAACATTGCGCTGGAAAATTTCCGCAAAGCCGCCCAGAGAATCCACGCCTTCTTGAATCCGCGCACCGCCAGAATCCAGCAAGCCAATCACAGGCGCACCAACTTTCATCGCCATGTCAAGAATTTTACAGATTTTCTGAGCGTTGGTTTCCGAAAGTGAGCCGCCAAGAACGGTGAAATCTTGGCTATAAATAAACACGATACGACCGTTAATTGTTCCATGCCCAGTGACGCAACCATCGCCCGGAACTTTGTTTTTCTGCATATCAAAATTAGTGCAGCGATGCTCAACGAACATGTCAAATTCTTCGAAAGAATCGGGATCTAGTAACACCTCAATGCGCTCACGCGAGGAAAGCTTACCCTTTGCATGCTGAGCGTCCACCCGCACCGCGCCGCCGCCTTGCCTTGCGCGTTCGCGCTTATGCTCTAGCTCATGAATAACAGAATTAGGATGCACCCCTGTTTTGCTGGTAGTCTCGTGTTTTTCAGTGATAGTTACGCGTTTATTGCGGGCAAGAGTCATCATTTTTTGGTGTCTCGTGGTTAGTGGTTAGTATGTCGATGTAGTTAAACGATTTATTACGCCTTTAGCAAGCGCAAAAACTGCAAATTTTTATTTGTTTCTGAGAATTTACATAAAAATTAACCAATAATTCAATTTTTATTAAGCTTTAATTAACGGGGGGGGGTGGTAAGATTGTTAATGATTCCATTGTTGAATGTCAGCGTGGAGCGATAACAAAAATATAAATTATGGAGAAATTTTATGCCTTATATGAATAAAGACGGAGAAATGCTTTTGACTGATGAAGAAGCAAATGACTTAAATAAACGGCTTGAGACTGCTCAACAGCCACTTATTGTTGATAATAAAACTTCTGATAACAAACTTATAAACGGAGACGGTCGCAGTATCATTATTAGTGGAGATGAAGACAAATCAGATATAACAATTATTGGAGGTAGTATAACAGACACAAAAGTGAATGAAAGAACTAATGTTCAGCGCAACTATGAAGATGTAACATTTTATTCCCAAGGATCGTACGGAAATGTCAAACTTGAACACACGCATCTTACTAATCCTAAGATTCAAGCTAATCGAGCTATAGAGCTTGGTACGGTGGAAATGGATGGTGTTGGCGGTAAAGAAATCGCCTCTGACAGAGATGTGGTAAAAATTGATTCTTTGGGTATTGATACTAACAAATACCTCAGTACCGACACAGTTATAAAATCCCCAAAAGGAGTGGTAATTAAAGACTTTGGCGATATGGAATCGCAAAAAATTGAAAATGGGCGTGTAGTAGAAACGCGAATGGATCGCGTAACTATTAATTCACCCGTGTTGGTTTTGCCTGAAGCAGTTGACGGTCAACCAACAATTTTGCCGCCTGATGATTACAAGGGTACAGTAATTAGATTACCTAAAGACACACTTGAGAATAACCCCAAAGCAGTAGATCAGGCAATTGATAAAGAAGTAGCAAGGCAAGAGAACGAACGCGAACGCGCGATACGAGCCGAAGATGCAATGAAAAAAGCTCAGAAAGAAGCCGAAGCGGCTGGTTGTACTGGTAAGGATTATAATTGCACTGCGGCATCACATGCTCACGATAAGCCAGCACCGACAATTAGTGGTGAAAAAGCGCAAGCACCGAATGGTGCTGCTCGTTAGTCACGGCCTTAACTTTGCCATACCGCCGCAAGGCGGTATGGCAAAGTAATTCAATTGATTAACTCACCTCACCAGCTCCAAAAATTTCTCCGCATCAATAATTTCTTGTTTCATATTGGCGGCGCGTTTGTCAGCCTCTTCGTCCCTGCCCCATTGTTCCGCCTGATGCTCTTCTTCGAGGCGTGAGAGGGCGAAAGCTTCGATCGCGCTTAAATGTTCCTCACACACGGCAATGGCAAGCACCAGCGATGAAAACAGCGATGACAAAACACAAAATGCCGAGAGTTTCCATTCGTCAAGCGAAGCCAAATAGCGTGAAATAGCTTTGTGTAGATTTGGCGATTGCTCCACAGGCATCACGCCGCTAGTTACCTGCCAATAAGCGTCAAAACGCGCACCAGCCCATTTCAAAACCTCGCCCCATTTTTCATCTTGCTCTTTTGCTAGCTTTTCCGACCCCGTGGCGCGGTAAGTCAGCGTGTCACTATCCACATACACCATCAACACCTCAATGATGTTTTCCTTCGCGGGCGCAATTTTATCAATGGCGGTATAAGCAAGCGCGGTCAGCGGCATGTTGGTTGGCGTATATTTTTTTCCCGATTGCCATTCAAGCTCAATCGCCGCCGCCAAAGCAGAATTAGGAAGTGAAAACGGATTTTTTGCAGGTGTTGTAGTTGGTTTTGTCATTTATTTCTTCACCTCTATTCCCAGATTCTTAAAACTTTCTTTCATGTGCGGCGGCAGTGGAGCGGTTATATCAATTTTTTTTCCGCTGCCAAAGGCGGGAATAACTATACGGCGAGCATGTAGATGCAATCCGTCACTAATTCCGACATCAGCGATTTGCGAGCTTTCACCACCATATTTCATATCGCCGACAATCGGGCAACCAATCGCCTGCGTGTGTACACGCAACTGATGTGTGCGACCAGTGAGTGGCTTAAGCTCGAGCAGGGCAAATTTCCGCGCCAGATTTTCCACGACGCGATATTCCGTGCGGGCAAATTTTCCCTCTTCATCATCCACCGCCACCCGCTCGTAAGAATCCGCACCATGCGCGGCTTTCAGCAAGCGATAATCAATAACGCCAACTGCCTGCATCGGGCAACCATGCACCAAAGCAAGGTAAGTTTTTTCAATATCCTTGCCTGCAAACATTTTCGCCATGTGGCTTGCCGTGCGTGAATTTCGCGCCAGAACCAAAACTCCGCTAGTATCCCTATCAAGCCTATGCACTAATTTCGGGCGTTCTTTAGCATCAAATTTCAAACCGTCGAGCATATCATCAAGGCTTTTAAGAACCTTTGTTCCCCCCTGCACCGCTAGCCCAAACGGCTTATTTATGATGATGATATTCGCGTCTTTATATAACACCAAGCCTTGCAGCATTTTTGCATCTTGTTCGCTAGCTAGTGGCTTTGCTTTTACAAAGAAAAACTCCGCGCCAAGATCAGGATAACTTATTTCACCGCCAGCCACAACGCGCTGTGAAGACTTGGCTTTTTTGCCGTCAAGACGCACATCTCCCTTGCGAAGCATTTTTTCCAACATAGCATGTTGCAGACTTGGAAAATGCCGTTTGAACCAACGATCCAATCGAATGTCATTATCGTCATCCGAAATTATTTGTTTTATCATATTTTTCCAAATTTAATTAGCCACACACCAAAGAAGAGAGCAGCGATTGATAAGAGTATCGAAGAGATAATATACAGTGCGGCTTGCATAGTTTCACCGCGCTCATAAAGATAAAAAACATCCAAACTAAAGCTAGAGAATGTAGTAAAGCCACCAAGCACACCAACGGCAAATAGCAAGTGTAGATTTTTCCCGCGTTCAGGCAACAAATTCGCCATATAGGCAATCCACGCGCCCATAAGGAATGAACCTATTATATTAACCGCCAGAGTGCCATAAGGGAAATCAGCGGCAGAATTTTTGCCGATTATTGACATAGCAATATATCTTGCCGCAGAACCAAGCGCACCACCAGCCATTACATAGAGTATTGAGAATAGTTCCATATTTCATCTATATTGCACAGATAATAAAAAAGCAGCCCATTATAGACTGCTTTTTTATTTATTACAGTGATAAACTCAAAACCAAAACAGCTAATTCTTTTTGTAATCTTTCGCAATAGACAAAATGCTATAAACAAACAATCCCTTGCCAATAAAATAAAGCCCAAAAGCTAGCGGCATCTCCCAATCATTTCCGTGACTGCCAGCAGCTTGGTATAAAAACACCAAACCAGCCAGCACGCAAAAACTAGACGGGATGAGCGGATGCAATTTCATAGAAACTACTAAGCCGCTGCTTCTTCGATCACCAGCCCAGAATCTTTGCCTTTTGCTGATTCATCGCGGTCAACGAATTCGATAATCGCCATCGGAGCATTGTCACCATAGCGAAAACCAGCTTTAAGAACGCGCAGATAGCCGCCTTGACGGGTTTTATAGCGTTCAGCAATTGCTGAAAACAATTTGCTGGTTTGAGTTTCATCGCGAAGCGATGACAAAACCTGACGGCGAGCGTGAAGATCCCCACGCTTTGCCAGAGTTACCAATTTTTCAACAATCGGACGCAAATCCTTCGCCTTTGGCAAGGTTGTAGAAATCTGTTCGTGTTTAATAAGTGCAGAAGCAAGGTTAGCAAACATAGCTGTGCGATGTGCTGATTTACGACCTAGCTTGCGACCTCTCATAGCGTGACGCATTTTTATTCTCCTTAGTTGTTAGTGGTAAGTGGTGAGTGATGAGTGATAAGTTAGTAAGAAAATCTTACCACTTATTACTTAGCACTCGCCACTCCCTAGTATGGATCCTCGTATTTACGAGCGAGTTCTTCAATATTTTCTGGTGGCCAGCTTGGTATTTCCATACCGAAGCGCAAACCAATTTTTGCCAGTTTTTCTTTGATTTCATTAAGTGATTTACGCCCAAAGTTCGGGGTTTTAAGCATCTCACCTTCGGTTTTCTGAACCAAATCACCAACATAAATAATATTGTCGTTTTTCAGGCAATTTGTCGCACGAACCGAAAGCTCATCCAAATCATAAACCTTTTTGAGCAAATACGGGCTAAACGGAAGCTCTGGTTTTGCATCTTCTTTGCGCTCAACTTTAGACTCTTCGAAATTGATAAATAATTGCAACTGATCCTGCAAAATGCGAGCAGCAAGAGCAATCGCATCTTCCGCAGTGATAGAGCCATCAGTTTCTATAGTCATAGAAAGCTTGTCATAGTCAGTTATCTGACCAACACGAGCATTTTCAACTTTGTATGAAACTTTAACAATCGGGCTAAACAAAGCATCAACAGGAATAAGACCAATAGGCGCATCAGCCGCACGAGCAGCACGCACATAGCCCTTACCAGTTTCCACAGTCATTTCCATATTAAGCTTTGAACCTTTGTCCAAAGTGCAAATGACATGTTCTTTATTGATAATTTCAACATCGCCAGAAACCTCAATCGCACCAGCCTTTACTTCACAAGGACCAACAGCATTAAGCGTAACCCGTTTTTTTTCTGAACTACCAGCCTTAATACGCAATTCTTTGATGTTCAGAATAACATCGGTCACATCCTCACGCACACCAGGGATTGAGGAGAATTCATGCAACACACCCTCAATTTTAAGAGTGGTCACCGCAGCCCCCTGCAAAGACGAAAGCAGTATGCGGCGCAAAGCAACACCAAGAGTATGCCCAAAGCCACGCTCAAGCGGCTCAGCAACAATCGTTGCTTGGTTTGGATTGCCCTTAGATTGAGACACATCGAGCTTTACAGGTTTAATTAAGTCTTGCCAATTTTTTGCTAACATTTTTTTCTCTCCCAATAGATGAGTAACCAGCGATTAAGCGGTAAATATTTTATACACGACGACGCTTTGGCGGACGGCAACCGTTATGCGGAACTGGCGTAATATCTTTAATCGAAGTAACGGTAAAACCAACAGTTTGCAATGCCCGAAGTGCCGATTCACGACCAGAACCAGGCCCCTTCACCACAACAGCAACAGTCTTCATACCATGCTCCATCGCCTTACGACCAGCATCTTCAGCAGTAACCTGCGCCGCATAAGGTGTAGATTTACGCGACCCCTTAAAGCCATGATGACCAGCCGACGACCAAGACACAGTGTTCCCTTGGGTGTCAGTGATAGTGATGATGGTGTTGTTGAACGACGCGTTCACATGCGCAACACCAGTGGTGATGTTTTTGCGTTCGCGTTTCTTAAGCCTTGCGGCACCAGCTTCTTTAGCAGCCATTGTTTTGTTATCCTTTTATCATTTCTATTTACCAGATCCCGCATCAAATGCGGGATAAGGGGAATCCAAGCAGCAAAACTGCCAAGTTTTCCCCTTACTTAGTTGCAATTTTCTTACCAGCGATTGGCTTAGCCTTACCCTTGCGAGTACGCGCATTGGTATGCGTACGCTGCCCACGAGTAGGCAATTTCTTACGATGACGAAGACCGCGATAGCAACCCAAATCAACCAAACGCTTGATATTCATGGAAACTTCACGGCGCAAATCACCTTCCACCGTATAATCACGGTCAATAATCTCACGAACGCGAATCACTTCCGACTCCGCCAGTTGATGAACACGCTTTTCAGGCGGCAAACCTGCTTTTTCGCAGATTTCCGTCGCCTTCACGCGACCAATACCATGAATATAAGTAAGCGAAATATCAAGACGCTTAGCAGAAGGAATATTTACACCAGCAATACGAGCCACAAAAAACCCCTAAAAATGAATAAGTTACTAAAAATACGGTTAAAAAATACGGTTAAGAGGAGGATGGATAATAGTAAGTTTATCCGCCCCGTCAACAGTTTTATGCAATTTTTTCTTTCTGTTTTACAATTTTATCAATTTGTTTAGTTACATCAGCAATTTCCGCCATTCCGTCAACAGGGGTTAAAATGCCTTTGGCTGAATAATATGGCAATAGCGGAGCGGTTTGCTTATGATAGGCTTCAAGCCTAGCCGCCACTGTTTCCGCTTTATCATCTGCACGGCGAGAAAATTCAGTCGCACCGCACTCGTCGCAAGCTCCAGAAACTTTAGTTGGCTTAAAGCTGTCATGATAGCCAGCACCACATTTTGCACAGGAAAAACGACCAGCAATGCGCTCGGTGAGTAACTTATCATCAACCTGAAGCTCAATTACAAAATCTAATTTTTTGTTCTCCGCCGCAAGCATTTTGTCCAACGCCTCCGCCTGTCCAACCGTACGCGGAAAGCCATCAAGAATGAAGCCATTTTTGCAATCATCCTGCGCTGTGCGATCATGAATCAGGCTAATAACTAAATCATCAGGAACTAGCCCGCCACTTGCCATAATATCTTTAGCTTTTTTGCCAAGCTCACTGCCAGAAGCAACCGCTGCCCGCAGCATGTCCCCCGTAGATAATTTTGCAATTCCAAGCGAAGAGCGCAAATAATCCGCCTGCGTACCCTTCCCTGCCCCCGGAGGCCCTAGTAGGATTAGTTTCATTTTTTCTTACCCTTTAGGCGAGATTTTTTAATCAAACTCTCATATTGATGAGCAAAAAGATGCGACTGAACCTGCGTTACAAAATCCATAACCACATTCACCACAATGAGCAATCCAGTTCCGCCAAGTTGGAATGGCACAGCATATTTCGCCACAAATATTTCAGGCATAACGCAAACTAGCGACATATACAGCGCACCAACAGCAGTCAGGCGAGTAAGGATAAAATCCAGATAATCCGCCGTTTGCTGCCCTGGACGCACACCAGCTATAAAGCCGCCATTTTTCTTCAAATTATCAGCGGTTTCAGTTGGATTAAACACCACAGAAGTATAGAAAAAGCTAAAAAACACGATAAGCCCAATATAAGCCGCAATATATAAAGGCTGCCCATGTGCGAGGTATGTGCTGATAGTTTGTAATATTCCAGAGCCGCCTTCCGCATTAAAACTAGCGATAGTAAGCGGAAACAAAAGCAAAGAACTCGCAAAAATCGGCGGAATAACGCCAGCGGTGTTGAGCTTTAGCGGCATATGGTTGGTATCACCACCAAAAACCTTATTGCCAACTTGGCGTTTTGGATATTGGATTATCACCTTGCGTTGCGCCCGCTCCACAAACACGATAAGCGCGATTAAAGCCAAAACCGCAAGTATAATAAACATAACCAGCGGTGTTGAAATAACACCTGTACGCCCTAATTCAAAGGTCTGCCCGATTGCACTTGGAAGCCCAGCGACAATACCCGCAAATATAATAAGAGAAACGCCGTTACCAATTCCGCGAGAGGTAATCTGTTCGCCAAGCCACATTAGGAACATCGTACCGCCAACCAAAGTAACTGTAGTGGTAAAACGGAAAAACACACCTGCCTCAATCACCGCCGAACCTTGTTCACCGCGCATACCCTCAAGCCCAACAGCAATGCCGTAGCCTTGCAATGCCGCGAGCAAAACCGTGCCATAACGAGTATATTGGTTGATTTTTCTGCGCCCCGCCTCACCTTCTTTTTTCATTGCCGCCAACGACGGAATGGCAAAAGAAAGTATCTGCATGATAATAGACGAGGAAATATACGGCGTAACCGCTAGTGCGAATATCGTCATCCGCGACAATGCACCGCCAGAGAACATATTAAACACACCAAGAACGCCGCCCTGATGTTTCTTAAATATTTCAGCTAGAATATGAGGGTCTATCCCCGGAACTGGAATATAAGTACCGATACGATAAACAATGAGTGCGAATAAAACAAACCAAAGCCGTTTCTTAAGCTCCGTAGCGCGAGAAAACATACCAAAATTCATGTTAGCGGCTAGGCGTTCGGCGGCTGATGACATTTTTTTGCAAGTTCCATTATATAAATACGACAAATACCAGAACCCCGCCTCTTGGGCGGGGATTTCGGAAAGACTTAAGCGGCTGTTTCACTAACGCTTACGGTAACCTTACCGCCAGATTTCTCAACCGCAGCAATAGCCGAAGCCGAAGCAAAATTAACTTCCAAATTGATTTTAGAAGCAATTGCACCCTTCGCCAGCAATTTCACTTCAGTTGCGGCTTTACGAACCAAACCAGCATCCTGCAAAACTTCTAAATTCACAGTTTTCTTTGCATCCAAAGAACCAGCATCAACAGCTTTTTGAATTGCACCAAGATTTACTGTTTCATACTCATGACGAGTGTAGTTGTTAAAGCCGCGCTTTGGCAAACGGCGGTGAATTGGGGTTTGACCACCTTCAAAACCATTGATGCGAACACCTGTACGGGCAGTCTGACCTTTACCACCACGACCACAGGTTTTACCTTTGCCAGAGCCAATACCACGACCAACACGCATTTTGCGATGTCTTGCGCCTTGGTTGTCTTGTAATTCATTTAATTGCATAGCTTTTCTCTTTTATATTCGTAATTACGCGTTTTCAACTTTTACCAAATGGCGCACCTTATAAATCATGCCGCGAACAGAAGGAGTATCCTCCAAAACGCGAGATTTATGGCGTTTATTCAAACCAAGACCAACTAGAGTTGCCTGCTGATCCGAACGACGACCGATAGAACCTATCATCTGTGTAACTTTAACTTTGCCAGAAGCCGCCGCCGTAGAAGCCGCAGCTTTTTTTACAGCTGGCTTTGCAGCCGCCTTAGTTTCTGTTTTTTTCGCTTCTGGTGCGCTAGCTGATTTTGCTGCTGCCGCCGCCTTTGGAGATTTTTTTACTGCATCGGTTACCATATTACAATTCCTTAAATTTTAAGCTTCAGCAGTTTTTGCTGATGAAGTTTTTCCCTCACGACGATCCACAATCTCACCAACAACTTTACCGCGTTTCGCAGCAATAGCTCGTGGAGATTTCATGCCTTCAAGTGCATCAAAAGTTGCTTTAAGCATGTTGTGTGGGTTAGAAGTCCCAACCGATTTAGCCACCACATCTTGCACACCAAGAGCTTCAAATACTGCACGCATCGGCCCACCAGCGATGATACCAGTACCAACAGGCGCAGTGCGGATGATAACTTTACCCGCGCCAAAGTGACCATATAAATCATGATGCACAGTCCGACCTTCACGAAGCGGGAAGCGAATCATTGATTTTTTTGCCGAATCTAGAGCCTTACGCATTGCGTCAGAAACCTCTTTCGCTTTACCAGCACCATAACCAACACGACCTTTGCCATCGCCCACCACAACCAGTGCAGCAAAACCAAAACGGCGACCACCCTTTACCACTTTGGCAACACGGTTAATGGACACCAACTTGTCAATCAAATCGCTGCCTTCTTGAGTGGTTTTCTTTTCATTGCGTTCTGGACGAGCCATCTTTTTATTCCTCAACTAATTTTTGTTATTTATTGCTAAAATGCTACACTATTAGAACGCTAGACCAGCAGCACGAGCAGCATCAGCAAGTGCTTTTACACGACCATGGAACAAATATCCACCGCGATCAAACACTACTTCTTTTACATTAACTTTGCTAGCACGAGTAGCAATTAGCGCACCAATAGCTTTTGCTGCCTCTATGCTCGCCGAAGATTTAACCTTGCCTTTTACTTCCGCATCAAGAGTAGAAGCAGCAGCAAGAGTTTCCCCTTTGGTGTCATCAATCAATTGTGCATAGATATGTTTCCCAGAGCGAAACACGCTAAGGCGCACACGGTTATTAGTTTGCTTGCGAAGCGCAAAACGAACTCTCTCCTTACGGCGTTCAAACAACGCTTTAGATTTTACGGCCTGACTCATAGTTTCTTCCTTACATTCAATCCATCAATTTATCCAGTTCCCGCAACAAGTGCGGGACAAGGGGAATCTAAGCAGCAAAGCTGCTAAGATTTACCCTTATTTTTTCTTCCCTTCTTTTTTGCGAACAAATTCGCCTTCATAGCGAACCCCCTTACCTTTATAAGGTTCAGGCTTACGCAGTCCGCGAATTTCAGCGGCAACTTGACCAACCAATTTTTTATCAAAGCCAGAAATCGCAACAGAGGTTGGCTTTTCACAGACAATACTGATTCCTTCTGGAATAGCAAATTTAATTTCATGGCTAAACCCAAGAGCCAATGTCAAATATTGCTTATCAGCAGCGGCACGGAAACCAACGCCTTGAATTTCAAGACGAACAGTAAAGCCCTTTGACACACCTTCAACCATATTGTTCACTTGGTTGCGAGTCGTTCCCCACATTGCACGCGAGCGAGCATCTTCCTTGTTAATAGGAAGCACAATAACATTGCTACCCTCAACTGCAACCGTAACTTCTGGTGCTAGTTTAGCCTTCAGCTCACCCTTGCCACCTTTTACAGCAATTTCACCGGACTTTACTGAAACAGTAACGCCTGATGGTATTGCAACTGGCTTTTTACCTACACGAGACATTTTATTTTTCCTTAAGAACAAATACTAAAAACTAGAATACTGAACAAAGAACTTCGCCACCAACACCAACCTGACGCGCCTTGAAATCAGACATAACGCCACGAGATGTTGAAAGAATTGCAATGCCAAGCCCATTGAAAAATTTTGGCAAATTAGAAATCTGCGCATAAACACGGCGACCAGGTTTAGAAATGCAGTTGATTTCCTTGATAACCCGTTCACCTTCATGATATTTCAGCGTGATTTCAAAATCAGCACGGCTACCATCAACGACTTTTTTATAGTCCTCAATAAAGCCTTCTTCTTTCAAAACTTCCAAAACATTACCAAGCAAGTTGGTCGCTTGGCAACGAACAGTAGCAAGACGAGCCGCCTGACCATTGCGAATAAGCGATAACATATCAGCAAGACGATAATTCATTGACATAATTTTTTCCTCTACCAGCTAGCTTTGGTAAGACCCGGAATTTTCCCGAACGAACCAAGCTCGCGCAGTTTAATACGCGATAATTTGAATTTACGATACACACCGCGGGTACGACCAGTAAGTTCGCAGCGATTCCGCACACGAATCTGCGCTCCATTGCGCGGCATTTCCGATAGCTTAATCTGCGCCTGCAAGCGTTCTTCAAACGGAAGCTCGCGGTTCATGATGATAGCTTTAAGTGCTGCGCGTTTAGGGGCAGCTTGCTTTGCTAGTTTAGCGCGGGTGTTATTTTTATTTATTGAACTTAGTTTAGCCATCTTTCAATCCTTATTTAACAAAAGGCATGTTGAGAGCAGAAAGCAAAGCTTTCGCTTCTTCATCAGTTTTTGCGGTACTGCAAATGATAATATCCATACCGCGGATTTGGTCAATTTTATCATAGTTGATTTCTGGAAATACAATTTGCTCTTTCAAACCAAGCGCATAATTTCCGCGACCATCAAAACTTTTATGCGGAACACCACGGAAATCGCGTACGCGCGGCAAAGCAGTATTGATTAAACGATCCAAAAACTCATACATACGCTGCTTACGCAGAGTAACTTTGCAACCAATCGGCATTCCTTCACGCAATTTGAAACCAGCGATAGCTTTTTTGGATTTAGTAATCATTGCTTTTTGACCAGAAATCAAGCCAAGCTCGTTCACGGCAGCTTGGATGGTTTTGCTATCAGCAACAGTTTCACCAACCCCCATATTTATTACAATTTTATCCAACTTAGGAATCTGCATTCCATTCTTATAGTTGAATTTTTTTTGCAAATCAGCACGAACGCTCTTTTCATACAAAGCCTGCAAACGCGGGGTATAGCCAGCATCACGCTTGGTATCGCCAGTCGCCACAGCTTCCGCTTTTGGTGCTTTTTTAGCTTTTGTTTCTTTAGTAGCCATTATACTGCCTCTCCCGAACGCTTAGAAACTCGTATCTTGCGCTCTCCTTCAAATTTATAGCCCACACGAGTTGGCTTGCCAGATTTAGCGTCAATCAGCGATACATTAGAAACATGAAGCGCAGCTTCTTTTTCAATGATGCCACCAGCCGAAGTACGGCTCGCCTTGGTATGACGCTTAACCATATTTACGCCACCGACTACAACACGCGCCTCATCGGTTATCACTTTGGTGATAACGCCCTTCTTGCCTTTTTCTTTACCAGCGATGACAACAACTTCGTCACCCTTTTTAACTTTGAATTTTTGTGCCATTATAACTATTCCTTACAATACTTCTGGCGCGAGAGAAACAATTTTCATAAACTGCTTCGCACGCAGCTCACGAGTAACTGGCCCAAATATACGCGTACCAATTGGTTCATTTTGCTTGGTAAGCAATACCGCAGCATTTTTATCAAAACGAATAGTGCTGCCATCTGGGCGGTGAATATCGCGACGAGTACGCACGATAACAGCGCGATGCACCTCACCTTTTTTCACTTTTCCACGCGGTATAGCTTCTTTGATAGAAACCACGATAACATCACCCACGCCTGCAAATTTACGCCCTGCACCGCCAAGAACCTTAATGCACATCACACGACGAGCACCAGAATTATCAGCAACTTCAAGGTTAGATTGTTGTTGTATCATATTCTAATTTCCTAACTTCTATCCTTGGTAAACAACTTGCCAGCGCTTGGTCTTGGAAATCGGAGCAGATTCAATGATTTGCACCTTATCGCCAACCTTAAACTGGTTTTTTTCATCATGCGCCGCATATTTTTTAGAACGACGAATGGTTTTTTTATAAATAGGATGCGCAACTTTACGATCAACCCGTACAGTTACGGTTTTTTCGTTTGCGTCGCTAACGACTGTTCCTTGTAGTACGCGCCTTGGCATGGCTTATTCCTTCTCCGTTTTCTTTGGCTTCGTTTTTTTCGCTACTGCCTTTTTAGGGGCGGCATTATTAGCACCATTCTTTTCTTCGTTCAAGAGGGTTTTTGCACGAGCGATAGTGCGGCGAGCCTCCCTAAAACCTTGCTTATTTTCCAAAGAGCCAGTTGCCGTCTGCATACGCAGATTGAACTGTTCCTTCTTTGATTCCAATATGATAGAGTTTAACTCTTCCGCAGATTTTGTGCGTAATTCAGAAGTTTTCATGATTATTCCCCTTCATTCACACGAGCAACAAATTTGGTTTTAATTGGCAACTTCGCTGAAGCCATGTCAAAAGCCTGCCGTGCAACAGCTTCTGGAACACCATCTACTTCAAAAAGAATGCGCCCCGGTGCAACGCGAGCAGCCCAGAATTCTACAGAACCTTTACCGCTACCCATGCGAACTTCCGCTGGTTTGCGAGTTACAGGAAGATCTGGAAAAATACGAATCCACATACGACCAACGCGCTTTACATGACGAGAGATGGCACGGCGAGCCGCTTCAATCTGACGCGCTGTAATACGCTCTGGCTGCATAGCTTTCAGACCATACTCACCGAAGTTAAGAGTAAAACCACCTTTAGACGCGCCTTTAATGCGCCCCTTATGAGCTTTACGATATTTAGTTTTCTTAGGACTCATCATAGTCGGTTACCAATTTCCTAGTTTTCAGTTGACAAGATTTCCACAGGCACAGCATCAGCCGCCGCTTCAATCTTTTTTTCTTTACCAAGGATTTCTCCCTTATAAACCCATACTTTCACGCCGATTGTGCCATAAGCAGTTTCGGAACGCGCAACACCATAGTCAATGTCTGAACGCAGAGTATGCAAAGGCACACGACCTTCACGATACCATTCCATACGCGCAATTTCTGCGCCACCAAGACGACCAGACACATTTATACGAATCCCTTGCGCACCAAGACGCAGGCAAGATTGCACCGACCGCTTCATCGCACGGCGGAAAGCAACACGCTTTTCCAGCTGCTGAGCGATTGATTCAGCGATAAGAGTCGCGTCAAGCTCAGGCTTTGCCACAGGCACGATATTCAGATGAATTTCATCTTTCGTGAATTTAGCAAGATCCTTCTTGATTTTATCAATATCAGCACCTTTTTTACCAATAACCACACCAGGGCGAGCAGTGTGAATGGTGATATGCGCCTTTTTAGTTGGGCGTTCAATCACTACTTTGCTCACACCAGCAGCATCAAGGCTCTTTTTCAAATATGCCTGAATTTTGAAATCTTCATGTAATTTCGTAGCATAGTCAGCACCCGCGAACCAACGCGAATCCCAAGTTTTGTTGATGCCAACACGAAAACCAATTGCGTTTACCTTCTGACCCATATTATGCTTTCTCCTCTTTCTCACGCACAATCAGCGTCAAATTTGCGAATGGTCTAAATACACGAGCCGACTTACCACGACCACGGGTATGCATGCGTTTCATAACTAAATTCTTACCAACAAAAGCCTCTTTAACATAAAGAGAATCTACATTCAGGTTATGGTTGTTTTCAGCATTAGCAACCGCTGATTGCAACGCTTTTTTAACATCAACTGCAATGCGCTTGCTGGAAAATGAAAGCTGATTTAGTGCCGCGCCAACAGACATGCCGCGAATTAAACCCGCCACCAAATTAAGTTTTTGCGGACTAACGCGCAAACGCTTGATAACCGCCTTTGCTTCCGTTGGGGCTAATGCCCGTTCTGCTGATTTCTTACTCATACTATGTCCTTATTTTTTAACAGCTTTTTTGTCTGCACTATGACCGTGGAAAGTGCGAGTTGGCGCAAATTCACCGAATTTATGCCCGATCATATCTTCATTCACAGAAACAGGGATGAACTTCTTGCCGTTATAAACGCCAAATGTCAAGCCCACAAATTGCGGAAGTATAGTTGAACGACGCGACCAAGTCTTAATAACCTGATTTCGTGCCGCAGCCTTTGCAACTTCTGCTTTTTTAAGCAGATAGCCATCAACAAACGGGCCTTTCCAAACTGATCTAGCCATAGATTTTAGTGGTCAGTGGTCAGTGGTCAGTGGTCAGTGAAGAAACATTCATCACCACCAGCAAATTCACCAAACCGTTTTTCCACTCCTCCTTATAATTTAAAGTTTTACCCAACTAATCACTAGCCACTAATCACTAGCCACTAGCACTATTTCTGATGTCTGCTACGAAGAATAAGCTTGTTAACCTTCTTCTTCGAACGAGTTTTTGTACCTTTTGTGCCTTTACCCCAAGGTGTTACAGGATGACGACCACCAGAAGTGCGCCCTCCACCACCACCATGTGGATGGTCAACTGGGTTCATCGCCACACCGCGAACTGATGGGCGAACACCAAGCCAACGGCTGCGACCAGCTTTACCAATGGTTGCATTCTGATGGTCCGGATTGGAAACCGCACCAATGGTAGCCAGACAATCTGAACGGATAAGGCGTAATTCGCCAGAACGAAGTTTTACTTGTGCGTAACCACCATCTTTACCAACCAACTGAACATAAGCCCCAGCAGCGCGAGCAAGCTGACCGCCCTTACCTTCTTTTAGCTCCACATTGTGAACAATTGTTCCCACTGGAATATTTTTAAGCGGCATGGTGTTACCCGGTTTAATATCTGCTTTTTCAGAAGATATAACCGTGTCGCCAACTGCCAAGCGTTGCGGCGCAATGATATAAGCCTGCTCGCCATCGCTATATTTAATAAGAGCGATAAACGAAGTGCGGTTTGGATCATACTCCAAGCGTTCAACAGTAGCCGCAACATCAAACTTACGGCGTTTGAAATCAATGATACGATAAGACTGCTTATGACCACCACCCACGCGGAATGCTGTAAGGCGACCATAGTTATTGCGTCCACCAGATTTGCTTTTGCCTTCAGTAAGCTTTTTAACTGGCTTACCTTTGTAAAGCTCGCTACGATCAACCAAAACTAGCTGGCGTTGCGCTGGGGTTGTAGGTTTGAAACTTTTGAGAGCCATGTTACTTTACTCCCCCTTCTAGGTTAATTGCACTACCTTCTGCCAAAGTAATAATGGCTTTTTTAGTATCATTTTGCTTGCCAAGAACATTGCGGAAACGCTTGGTTTTTCCAAGGCGGCGAAGAGTATTAACGCTCGCCACTTTCACGCTGAACAAAGCTTCAACCGCTGACTTAATATCCGCTTTCGTAGAATTAAGAGCCACATTGAAAATAACCTTGTTCTGTTCAGAAACCGCAGTTGACTTCTCGGTAATGACTGGCGACAAAATCACATCATAGTGATAAGCGCGAGCCGATGCCTTGCTTTCTATTTTCTTTGCTTTTTTCATTTAAGCCTCTCTTCAAGTTGCTTTACAGCATCTTTCGTCAAAATCAATTGCTTATGACGCAAAATATCATACACATTCGCGCCTTGCTGCGGCAATACATCAACAAATTTAATGTTGCGTGCTGCTTTTGCAAAATTTTCATTAACCGCCGCACCATCAATAAATAGCGGAGCGTCCCAACCATTTTTAGCAAAAAGCTCACTCATTGCCTTGGTTTTTGGCAGTTTAACATCCGCATTTTCAATGATTATAAGCGTACCATCCGCCTGTTTAGAAGAAAGAGCAACGCGAAGGGCAAGTTTGCGAACTTTTTTCGGCAGTGAAATCGCATGGCTGCGAACCACTGGTCCAAAAATCGTAGAGCCACCGCGCATCTGAGCCGAACGCATAGAACCTTGGCGAGCATTACCAGAACCTTTTTGTTTGAAAGGCTTTTTACCAGTTCCGCTAATTTCGCTAATAGTCTTGGTTTTATGAGTGCCAGACTGCGCTTTAGCACGCTGCCACTGAACCATGCGATGCAAAATGTCCTTACGCACTGGCGCACCGAACACCGCATCAGAAAGCTCAATCTCTCCAGCTGCTTTATTTTCTAATGTAACTACTTTAACTTTCATATTTTTAGTCCTTTTTTCCTTATGCCTGTGGTTCTACAGGAGCTTCGGCAATCTCAGAAATTTCTGGCGCAACCGTCGCAGCTTTACGAACGCCAGCTGGGAATGGAGCAAGCGGATGCGCACCTTTTTTACAAGCGTCCTTCACCAATATATAACCATTTTCAGCACCCTGAACCGAACCTTTTACAAGAATAAGTCCACGATCATCATCAACAGATACAATCTGGAGGTTTTGAGTAGTGATTTGCACAGTCCCCATGTGACCAGCCATTTTCTTGCCTTTGAATACACGCCCCGGATCTTGGCGTTGACCAGTTGAACCGTGCGAACGATGCGATACTGACACACCGTGGGTCGCTTCCAAACCAGCAAAATTGTGGCGTTTCATAACACCCGCAAAACCTTTACCGATGGTGTTACCAACCACATCAACAAATTGCCCTGGGACAAAATGGCTAGGAACAATTTCTGCACCAACCTCAACAACTGCATTTTCAGCAACACGGAATTCCGCAAGCTTGCGCTTTGGCTCAACTTTCGCTTTTGCATAGTGACCACGAAGTGATTTAGTAACATTTTTCACCTTCGCCGCACCAACACCGAGTTGCAAAGCATTGTAGCCATCTTTCGCAACGGTTTTATGCGCTACCACTTGGCAATTTTCCACCTGCAATACGGTCACAGGTGTTTCCACACCTTCCTCCGTATATACACTCGTCATGCCGAGCTTTTTTGCTATAAGTCCTGTACGCATTACGCTGCCTCCGCCTTAATCTTAATGTCAACGCCAGAAGCAAGGTCAAGCTTCATCAAAGCATCAACCGTCTGCGGCGTTGGATTGAGAATATCAATCAACCGTTTATGAGTGCGAATTTCAAATTGTTCGCGTGATTTTTTATCAATATGTGGCGAACGGTTAACCGTGAAGCGTTCAATACGAAGCGGCAGTGGAATCGGCCCATTAACCTGTGCGCCTGTGCGCTTCGCAGTAGAAACTATTTCAGCGGTCGATTGATCAAGAACACGATGATCAAACGCCTTCAGCCAAATACGAATTTTTTGATTTTGCATTTTTAACTACTCCAAAATTTTCGCAACGACACCCGCACCGATGGTATGACCGCCCTCGCGGATAGCGAAACTAAGACCTTCTTCCATCGCGATTGGCGAGATTAGCGTTGCTTCAATGCTAACATTATCACC
>SXGU01240505.1_pt1 | contig 68726 bp, 51 predicted proteins | sample 3174531 | NCBI WGS metagenome assembly SXGU01 (sample SAMN11356863, study PRJNA531348) | freshwater metagenome | isolation source: freshwater sample F1-140 | place: China: Fuxian Lake, Yuxi | collected 2017-12-25 | reverse complement strand
ATTTTCCGGTGGCCAGCGCCAGCGTATTTGTATAGCACGCGCTTTGGCGGTGGAGCCCAAATTGATTGTTTGCGATGAGCCGACCAGTGCGCTCGATGTATCGGTACAGGCGCAGATCATTCAATTGCTGAAAACCTTGCAGCAGCAAAAAGGCGTAAGTTACCTGTTCATTACCCATGATCTTGCCGTCGTTGCAGAAATAGCCGATGACGTTGCCGTCATGTATCAAGGCAAAATTATCGAGCAGGGCAGTGTGGCGCAGGTACTGTTCAAGCCGGAACATGCTTACACCAAAAAATTGCTGGCGGCTGTACCGGTATTGGATGTGGTGTGCTGATCAAGATCAAGATATAACAAAACCTATAGTGGTGATAAGACATGGCTACAAAAAACAAACAACTTTCCGTTTATCAACTTAAAGTTACGTTAAAAGGCTCTAAACCCCCTATCTGGCGAGAACTGCTGGTGCCGAGTAACCTGACCTTGAAACATTTGCATGATGTATTGCAAGTCGCTATGGGTTGGGAGCATCGTCATTTACATCACTTCGGGCTGGGAGAAAGTTATTACGGTAACACGGATCCCGATTTTGGTTTGGGCGACGATGTTGAAGATGAGCGCTATTTTACCGTGTCACAACTGCTGACCCGGGAAAAGGCGGCCATGATTTATGAGTATGACTTTGGCGACGGTTGGGAGCATAAAATTGAGTTGAAAAAAATCCTGCCCGCCGATGGAAAAGCGCAACAAGCTCGTTGTATAAAGGGAGCAAGGGCTTGTCCGCCGGAAGATTGCGGCGGTATATGGGGATATGCCGATCTTTTGGATATTATAAAAAATCCTGAGCACCCTGAACGCGAGGAAATGCTGGATTGGCTGGGTGATGATTTCGATCCTGAATACTTTGATATTGATGCGGTTAATGGGTCTCTTGAAAAGTTTTTTAGATAAGTTCTTATTAAACGCAGGCGATCTTCGTTAGAACTTTCAGGTCAAATTCTGTGAATTCAGATCAAATACCTCGGCTGGAAAGTAACATTTCCCCAGTCACAACAGTTCAAATGTCCCAACAGCGGGCCCCGGATTGACTGTCAGGAATAGTCCGGCTTCATTTTAAAGTATCCAGGCAACTCATCGGCTATGGCGCATAGGATGCCCGGTTCAAACACTTGGCTATAGCGTCGATGCGTTGAGAGCTGTACTAATCCCATCTCAGAACTTCATGAAGTATTTCTCTTCGATGCAAAATTGAGACGCGTAAGTTCAAATACAAAAAAACAGGATGTTTTGAGACTCATCTTTCCCGTTTGCTGCTATAGTTAAAACCTGCTTTGTTTGTTGTAGATAACGAGTTTCTGATATTTCAGCCTGATGTGACTTGAATGGACAGGGATTGCCAGGGTGGCTTGGTAAATTCGAGGATATTTTATCTATTGACTAATAACTAAAACACCCGAGGAGATTATGAATGAAAAATAATAAATTAAATCCCGAAAACATAGCCGGTCTGGCGCTTGTTTTGGGCCTGTTTGCCTCATTGCCGCTCTCTGCGACGACAGCATCGGCACCTTATACCATTGATCAAGGTAAAAAATGGACGCCTGAAGCCAGAAAACAATTTTACAAGCAGGATCAGGGTTCGCAAATCATGCCCTTGAAATGGATGCAGGTGCTAAAGCAATCGAATGGACAACCCTTTTTGGAAGCAAGTCTCAGTCGCTACGGTTATCTTGTTAATGAAGACAGCACTATACCCGGCTTGCCGGTGGGCTTTACCACCAACGGCAGCGATAATGATAAAGCGGTCGGCATGACCTGTTCCGCCTGTCATACCCGGCAAATCGAGGTTGCCGGCACGCCGTATCGTATTGACGGCGGCCCCGCCATTGTTAATTTCCAGGGTTTTCTGAGCGATCTCGATACCGCCGTAGATACGATACTCAAGAATGACAAGGCCTTTGCTGATTTCGCCGTCAAGGTGCTGGGTGCTTCGCCATCGAAAGATAAAGTGAAACAGTTACATGATGCGGTAAGCGCCTGGTTTTTACGTTATGACACGTTGATGAAAGCCTCGTTACCGGCAGATCCCTGGGGACCGTCGCGACTCGATGCGGTCACAATGATTTTCAATCGACTGACCGGCCTTGATATAGGAAAACCGCCGAGCTATATCATTGCCGATAATATCAAACGCGCCGATGCGCCGGTACGTTATCCGTTTCTTTGGAATGCGCCGATCCAGGACAAAACACAGTGGCCCGGTTTTGCCGACAACGGCGACAAGATTTTGGGATTGTCGCGCAATTTAGGCGAGGTTTTTGGCGTGTTCGCGGTGTTTCATCCTAAAAAAGACCCCACCCGATTATCAGGCATTGATTATTTAGCCGACAATTCGGCGAACTTTGACGGCCTGGAAAAACTGGAAGATTTAATCGAAAAACTGGGGCCGCCGAAATGGCCGTGGGCAGTCGATAAGGATCTGGCCGCCAAGGGCAAGGCGATTTATACTAAAACCTGCGCCGCGAATTGTCACGAAATCAAGAAGGGCGCATTCCGATCGCTGTTTCATGAAACCTGGGCAACGCCTATCCAGGACGTCGGCACCGATTCCCGGGAGTATGATGTGCTGGCCGGTATGGTGGACACGGGCGTACTGAATGGAGCCGCTATTCCCTTTATCGGTACGCCGTTGAAGCCGCAGGACAAAGCGTTCAGTGTTCTGGGTTTGGCGGTTAGCGAATCTATTATCCAACAGGCCGAGTCCATGCTGCCGGGCGGCGGTAAAATGTCCATGCAAGAGAAGCTGAAAATGAAGCTGGCAAAGATTTTCCTCAGGCCGGAGCTCAAACACCTCAGTTCTTTGAAAGGCGCTTTCAGAATGCCGGCTGCCGGGCCGACTACCACGAAGTCTGCAGCGCCTTCTTTTGCTTATGAAGCCCGGGTCATGGAAGGCATCTGGGCGACTGCCCCATACTTGCATAACGGATCGGTGCCGACGCTGGCCGAATTGTTGAAACCGGCTGCCGAACGGGTGGCTTCGTTCAAGATAGGACCGGCCTATGACACCACCAATCTAGGGCTGGCTGTTGAGCAAACCAAATTTGACTACACGCTGAAAACCACCGATTGCAGCGAGCGTAATTCCGGCAACAGTCGTTGCGGACATGAATTCGGCACTACCTTGTCGGCGGAAGATAAAAAAGCGCTCCTTGAATATCTGAAGATTCTTTAACGGCAAAACGGCTCTTGCCTGTCTGGGTTATTGGTGGGTGAGAGCCTCATGCAGTTGCCCGTTTACTCCAAAATCGGGTTTCTCATTTTGCTTTTTGTTTAAACAGGAATGGATTAAGCTTGCCATTCACACCGATCGAAATGCACACACTAACAATTAAAACGAAGGTGCAATCATGACTGCAAATCTTCTCGCAGGACCCATTTTACGCCGCGCGACACCCGATCGGGTGTGCGTGTGGGTGGCTACTCAGGAAAAACCTGAAACGTTAAAATTACAAGTTATTTCATCAACGAATGAGGTGCTTGGTGAAAGCAAACCTGATGATCTGGTTACACATTGCTTCCAATTAGGTAAAAAACTATTTACCTGCCTCCTGCAAGCTCGTTGTAATGCCGAAACAAAATACCCTCGCGATACGCTGTTGTATTACCGGCTGCTGGAAACTTCCGAAAATGGCGATAATATTTTCTGGAATTTATCGTCACTGGCTTACGGCGAGGCCGACGATTTAAAGTTGCCCAGTTTTTTTATCCCTGCAAAATTGCAAAAGCTGTTACACGGCAGTTGTCGTAAACCCCACGGCGGCGAGAATAGTCAGGACGCGCTGAGTTATGGTGATGATTTATTAACCTTGACTTATAAAGACCTGGAGCATCGCCCGGCGGTTTTGTTGCTGACCGGAGACCAGATTTATGCTGACGACGTTTCGATTGCACTGTTGTCGATGCTGAGAAAACAGGCTGAAGTATTGATCGGCAAACAGGAGCTTTTGCCTACCGGAAGTCCCGACAAACCGACGATCAACCCACGCACAGAACCCTTGCACAGCCGGATGAGCCTGCTTAAACGCTATAAGTCGGGTTTCAGTTCCAGAGAATCACAAAATCATTTGCTCAGCTTCGGCGAATTTGCCGCCATGTATATTTATGTATTCGGTAACGCGGCTAACTGGACACCCGAGAATGACTGGAACCGACTGGAAATGGAAGGCATTGCGGACATTGAAAAAGCTAAATTGGCATTTACCGCACAACGCGCATCCGTCAACAAATTCCACTCTACCTTGGGCAAGGTGCGCAAGCTGTTAGCCAATATCCCGACCTATATGATATTTGATGATCATGATGTCACCGATGACTGGAATATTACCAATGACTGGTATGACAATGTGCGCAGCTCGGTTTTGGGGCGGCGCGTTGTTGCCAATGCGCTCGCTTCGTATTTGGCCTTTCAGGGCTGGGGCAATGACCCCGACAATTTCGATAAAGATTTGTGCTGGACTGTCAGTCAATATTTGTTGAATGTGGATGAGAAAAAGGCAGCCGACATAGGCGAACGTTACGATTTGCATACCTGGAAGCATCGAGGCTGGGGATTTTCGGTACCGACGGTCCCGCCGATTATCGCCATTGATTCGCGCACTCAACGCACCTCGACAACCGACAGCTATTTACCCGTTTTGCTGGATCGCTATGTCTGCGACTGGCTTCAAGTGGAATGGCTTACATTAATAACCGATCTTAACGCCACGGCTGTCAATATTGCACCGGAAACTTTCCCGATTTTGATTGCAACCACACCGGTCATGGGATTTTCCATTTTGGAAAAGACGCAAAAATTACTTTATCGGCTTGCCGAACTGGTGGATAACAATCCCTATGTAAACGCTATTGAGGTTTTTTTCGACAAAAAAGGCTATTTGGAGCAAAAAGTTATAGACTTGGCCGATATTGAAGCATGGACATCCAATATGATGAGTCTGGAAACGTTGATGCAGTGTTTGAGGGAAGACATGAAGATCAAGCAATGTGTGTTTCTTTCCGGCGATGTGCATTATGCTTACAGCGCTATCGGCAAATACAGCAAAAATACCAAGGACTTTCTGTGCTATCAGTTGGTCAGCTCTTCATTAAAAAACAGCCCGAATAAAAAACAGACTGCGACGTTTAAGATAGCCGAAAAATTTAATGACGGCATCACTGAGCATACCACCTTGCTGAACAAATTACTTGCCTGGCTTCCTAATAAACCGCCACAAATTCTGGTGCATCTGCTTGCCCCTGAAGAGACAAAGATCCGCGTCCATAGAGAATGCAATCTGGGTTTGCTGGCTTTCAATGCAGGTCGGCCTGCACAACACACATTACTGCAAGGTGAAAATTATGTTGTTTGGGCATTGCAGCCTGATGACTTTGAAAAAATCGATAATTCACACGTAAACAGTCTTTTTCAAACCATCCGGGAGAAAATAAAAGGCTAAATGACCACACTAACAACGAGTATAAACAATGGCTAATTACCAACATATCTTACTGGCAATCGATTATTCGGAACATGGCGATTGGGTCGCCCGAAAAGCAAAGGCGCTGGCAGAGAAAAACCAGGCTAAACTCAGTATCATCCATGTGCTCGATAATATCCCGATGCCCGATACCAACTACGGTACGGTGATTCCGTTGGATGTCGATTCATCATACGATTTGCTGGAAGCGGAGAAAATCAGGCTGGTACAGATTGGCGAGCGGCTGGGCGTCGATCGTTCCAGGCTCCGGCTGATCTGGGGTGTGCCTAAACAGGAAATTGTGCGGATAGCGGAACAGGAACAGGTTGATTTGATTGTGGTCGGTTCGCATGGGCGACACGGTCTGGCGTTGCTGCTGGGTTCAACGGCAAACGCCGTTCTGCATTATGCAAACTGCGATGTGATGGCGGTGCGCTTGCAGGATAACTAATCCTGAGCCAAATTGGGTTAGGGACATCGGCTGATTGATGTCCCTACAAACTACAGCTTAAATTATTAAGCAATGCTTTCAACTCACTTTTCATTGAACCGTGCTGGGCATAAACGGCGTAAATCTGCCGGTTAATTTCAGGATCGCTCAGGTAGCGGTATTTCACATCATCGGCATCCTTCGGCAGCGAATACTCAGGCATCAGCGCAACGCCGATACCGTTGCGCACCATGTGCAGTATCCATTCTTCGCTATTGCTGCGGTAAGTCGCATATAGATTAATTTCCCGGTCCCGGCAAATAGTCTTCAAATTTTCCCGTAATTCACAATTTAACCGATCCAGATAAGACTCGGCTTGAATCTCTTGCAGATCAATTCGGGTGAGTTGGTTAAAGCGGTGGGTATTGCTGAAAGCAACGACATAGCGTTCCTGATAAAGCGGCGTTGACTGGTAAGGTGGTCCCAATAATTGGGTGGGGGCGCTGATAACCAGATCCAGCAGGCCCGATTCCAGTTGTTTTAGCAACATGGTTTCGCAATCGACGAGCAATTCCAATTCAATATGCGGATATTCGTGCTGGTAACGGGCAAAAAACGGGCTTAAACGCTGTGCGCCTATCGTTATCATCAGGCCGATGCGTAGCGGAATATTATTCAGGCGCGTAAAGCGAATCGCCTCGGCTTTGGTTGCCAGCGTTTCCTTAAATATTTTCCGGAGATTAGGTTCGACCAGACGGCCCAGCGCCGTTAATTGACAGCCGGAGCGGTCCCTCAGAAATAGCTCGCCACCGAGTTCATCTTCCAGTTTTTTAATCGCCTGTGTTAATGACGGCTGCGACACATAAGCAAACTGTGCGGCGCGCGTGAAACTATTGTAATCGCAGACAGCCAGGAAATAGCGAATTTGATGCATTTCCATAGAGTAGCCCTCATGTATAGGCAAAGCCTATTGTTGTATAGAAAGTCGGTATTTTACAAATCCGCCGAACGGCCTGTAATATGCCATCCAACATCAGTAATGATGTGGAATTCGCTTATTAGTTCAGCTTTTCGATCAGACTAGCTAAGAATGCATATTTTAGCAACTAACCATACGAGAAAACTATGAAAACAGCAAAATTGATTGTCATGTATCCAACGCCGACCGACATCGAAACCTTTGAGCAACGCTATGCGCAAGAGCATGTGCCGATGGCGGTAGAAAAACTGGTCGGTAAAACCCGCTTTGTCGCGTCCTTGATCACATCGAGTCCTGGCAACGAACAAGCGCCTTTCCACCGTATTGCCGAAGTGTATTTCCCTAGCATGCAGGCGTTGGAGACTTGCCTGAATTCAGCCGGTGGCCAGGAAACAGCGGCGCATGCCGTTGAAATTTCCAGCGGCGGCGCGCCGGTTTTCCTGACGGCGGAAGTTGAAACCTTTGATTTCTAGCAAAAGATAAATCGCTAAGCCTCAACGCTTAACACTTCAATTCATTAAGGAGAAGCTGTGTCATACCTGCCATCAAGTCCAGACCTTGCCGATATAGCCGGTTTGCTGGCGAAATACCCGCGCCGCGGCATATTACTGTTCAAATTATTGGAAGATATAAAAGGCAGCTTTTCTCCTTTAAGCAAAGGCATGCGTGAATTAATCATCGCCTATACCTCGGAATTGAATCAATCGGATTTTTGCTTTAACACGCATAAGGCGGTTTCTGTCGGATTGGGGATTGATGAAGCCGTCTATGACCAGTTAAAAAGCGATATTGACAGCGCTAACATCGATGAGAAATTAAAGCCCATTCTCCGCTTCGTCAGGAAATTAACCCTGACGCCTGAACAAATCACACCGGCGGATGCGCAGCAAATATTCGATGCCGGGTGGGACGAGCAGGCCTTTCTCGATTCTATTTGCCTGTGCGCCATCGTCAATTGCATGAACCGCTTTGTGATGGGTATCGGTGTGGAGGTGCAGGAGGTAAAACCCATGTTGCAAAGTGCGGCTAGATAGAGAACTTTTTAGATTGATAGGCGATAAACACCAAGAGGTAAAGTCATGAGTACTTTGTTGATAATGTTATTCAGGTTGATGATTGTTCTTTCAGTAGTGCTGTTTTTCCTGGGATTATTTAAGCCGGAGTGGCTGCGTTTCCGGCAAAAGCAGCCGGATCTACTGACCATTATTGCCGCGGCGATGGCTTTGTTTATGCTTGGTTTTACCGGTGCGGGAGAAATGTATAAGGCCGGGCAAAATATTTCATCGGAAGTGGTCAGTCGCGGCAAAATGCTCAGTGAAACGGTTTATGCCGGCGATGCCGATACCGTGCATTGCGCTGCCGGGACGAAACCGGGTCGTGCCGGTAAAAGCACTCATGAAAAGACCTCAGCCGGCATCAGCTATAGCGTAAAAACGCCGATCAATTATGATGCGACTATCGCGCATCCGTTGCTGATGGTTTATGCGCCGATGGGTAGAAGTCGTAGCGAAACCGAAGAGTTCACCTATTTGACGCAGGAAGCTACGGCAGCCGGTTTTATTGTCGCTTATGCCGATCACCGAGCTATGGCTCCTGAAACCATGGTAGAGCTCGCCGAGGTACCGGTACTTATTCAAAAGAAATGGTGTATTGATGCGAAAAAGATTTTTTTAACCGGGCATTCGGATGGTGGGACTATTGCGATGGGCATAGCCTTTATCAACGGCACCAAACATATTCCGTCCGCTATTGCGCCCAGTGCAGTCGGAATTAGGGGCGATGATTTAGTGGAGCGTAAGTGTCCAAAGCCCCTGCCTGTTATGGTTATGCACAGTAGTCGCGATAACCTTTTTCCGAATTACGGCAAGGAGGCGGTTGAATGGTGGGCTAAATGTAACGGCTGTGATACCAGTTCCACCGTTGAGGAAGCCGATGGTTGTATCGCCTATACCGGCTGCAAGAATGACGTCAAAACGTGGTATTGCGAAGGTACCGGAATCCATTCCGAATGGCCGGGCAAAAATAAAACCATCATAGATTTTTTCAAGGCAGTGAAATAAGGACATAGTAAATGCTCACTTCCTTTTTCTCTGAGACGCTTGCAGGGACGGAAGTAATTTGCCGGGAGGGGGAAGAGATTTACTCTGCCTGTGGGGCGGCATCCGGGCTTTCCGGCGCTATTTCCGTCACTTCACAGCCCTTCTGGAAAAAAACAAATGATGGTGGGAAGGCGCGGACATCGAGGATGAGCGTCGTTTCTTTTTGAAAGTTATTAATTTCATCGGCGGCGGCATTATGAAACTTATCGGCTAATTGATTGGCCAGTTTTTCTTGTGCTTCATCATTTCCCAAGGCAAAAGGATCTTCGGCCAGATTCATGTCATCAACGGTCGTCTGCAAAACGTCTGATGAAAAGGTCTGGATTTTATCCTCGAACTCGCTGAAGATTTTTGCGCCCTTTTCACGTTTAATGCGTTCTATGTCGGCGGTATCGGCATAAACCAGAAAAACACCTTTGGCGCCTTCCAGTTCATTTTTACACACGCCGCCGTCCATTATCCTGACCAGTTTTAATGTAAGGCCGTTTTTATCGACGGTCATGGGCGGATTTTGACCGGACAATTGCATGGCGTCATCAGGCAATGGCACTGGTTTCGGTGTTGCCGGTGTGCTTGCCGTAGTATCTTGCTTGACCTGTTGAGTCGAACAGGCTGCAAATATGGACATTGTCAGTGCGGTTAAAATTTTTAAACCTGGATTCATCGTGGGTCCCTGGGATTTGAGTGTTAAGGAGAGACGGCTATTATAATCGCTGAGTATCTAAATCAGGTACGCATCGTGCATATTTTCCGGACGGAGAGGGGTAACTGTAGTACCGGTCGGTTTTAACGTGCTGACGATTGTTGACTCACGCAATGGTATATCGAGCCGAAAGATTTCTGATATAGAATTAAATAAGCAATGTTAAACTTAATGGGAAATTCAACTCAAGGTCATGTCCGGACAATTACATGCTGATCTAAAAGTCGTTACCGTGCAATTACCGCTTAGGAATGCAAGTAAAACAACTTCACCTACTCCCTCCGGGACAACTGCACGGACGCAGGAGTGAGTTAATTTCCCCGGCCTGGCGGGTCTTCTTTTGATATCCGGTTTTTTTATTCAAGTACATGCAAATCCGTAAATTTCTAATATTGTTCACTGTATTTTTAACCGCTTGCGATAGCCTGCAACTGAATAATCCCTATACAGAAGACCAGGGCGAACAATCGGTTTTGTATCAATCCTTTTCAGAGCGCCCCAAACATTTCGATCCGGCGGTGGCTTACAGTGAAAATGAATACGCTTTCATCGCGCAGATTTATGAACCGCCGCTGCAATATCATTACCTGAACAGGCCGTATCAATTGACGCCACTGACGGCCGACAAAATGCCGGAAGTCACGCATTTGAATCAACAGGGTCAAGCGCTGGGGCAGGGCGTGCCGGATAGTGAAATCGCCTTTACCGATTATGTGATTACCATCAAGCCCGGTATCCGCTATCAGCCGCATCCGGCTTTGGCTAAAGGCGCCGACGGTGATTATGCCTATCATCATTTAAGCCCGGCGCAAATTGCACCGTTAACCCGTCTCGCCGATTTTACCGAGACCGGTTCCCGAGAGTTGATCGCCGAAGATTATGTCTATCAGGTCAAGCGTCTGGCGCACCCGAAAGTGCAGTCGCCGATCGCGGAAATGATGAAAAATTATATCGTCGGTTTTGATGAGTTTTCCAAACAGGTCGGCGACAAGCCGAGGACCGCGATCAGGGACGTAGCGCTCGCGGGCGCCGAAGTGATCAGCCGTTATCAATACCGCATCCGCATTAAAGGCAAATACCCGCAATTTTTATTCTGGCTGGCGATGCCGTTTTTTTCGCCAATGCCGTGGGAAGCCGAGGTGTTTTACGGACAGCCGGGTTTAAGCGATAAAAATATCTCGCTGGATTGGTTTCCTATCGGCACCGGCGCGTATTTTTTAGCCGAAAACAATCCGAACCGACGCATGGTGTTGCTGCGAAATCCCTTGTTTCATTTTGAAGCCTACCCGACAGAAGGCGAGCCGGTTGATATAGCCAACGGCTTGCTGCAAGATGCCGGAAAGCCGTTGCCGTTTATCGATAAAGTTATTTTTATGCTGGAAAAGGAAACCATCCCGTATTGGACCAAATTCCTGCAAGGCTATTACGACGCGTCGGGTATCGCCTCCGACAATTTCGACCAGGCCATACAATTTACCGGCAACGGCGGCATGGCCTTAACCGATTCGATGCAGCAAAAAGGCATACGCCTGGAGACCGCCGTACAGCCGTCCAATTTCTATCTTGGTTTTAACATGCTTGATCCGACGGTTGGCGGGACCACTGAGCAAGCCAGGAAGTTACGCCAGGCGATTTCAATCGCCATTGATTATGAAGAATTTATCTCGATTTTTATGAACGAGCGCGGCATTGCCGCCCAGGGATTGTTGCCGCCCGGCATTTACGGCTATGCTGAAGGCAAGGCCGGCATCAATCCTTATGTTTATGATTGGGTGGACGGTAAGGCCAAGCGCAAGAAAATCGCTGAGGCCAGACAGTTAATGAAGGACGCCGGTTATGCGGACGGCATTGATCCGAAAACCAAAGATGCGCTGATCTTGTATTTTGATACCGCCGCCAGCAGCATCGATGACAGGCCCCGCTTAAACTGGTACCGCAAACAGTTTGAAAAACTGGGCATCAAGCTGGTCATTCGCGCCACCGATTACAACCGTTTCCAGGAAAAAATGCGCGCAGGCAATGCGCAGATTTTCGGTTGGGGCTGGAATGCCGATTATCCCGATCCCGAGAATTTCTTTTTCCTGCTGGTCGGCGGCAATTCGAAGGTAAAATTCGGCGGCGAGAATGCCAGTAATTACAGTAATCCGCTTGCCGACCGCTTATTTGAGCAAATGCGGAACATGGATAACGGCGAGCCGCGGTACCAAATTATCCAGCAATTACAGGAAATCGTGCGCCGTGACGCGCCGTGGATATTCGGCATGCACCCGAAGAAATTTTCGCTGTTTCATGGCTGGTACAAGAACCTGAAACCCAATTTAATGGCCAATAACACACTCAAATACCAACGCATCGATAGCACCGCCAGGACCGAAAAACGACAGGCCTGGAATCGTCCGGTGTTTTGGCCGCTGGTCGCGGGCTGTGTGTTGTTTATCATAATGCTGATCCCGGCGATTAATGCCTATCGCCGTCGAGCCAAGGAAACCCTGCAATGATCAATTACATTATCCGGCGCTTTTTGTATGCTTTCCCGCTGTTGATGGGTGTCAATATCCTGACCTTTGTGCTGTTCTTCATCGTCAACAGCCCCGATGATATGGCGCGCATGCAACTGGGGCAAAAGCACGTCACCGAACAGTCGATAGCAAACTGGAAACACCAGCGCGGCTACGATTTGCCCTTGCTGTGGAACGATAAAGCGCAGGGGCCGGAAAAAGTAACCGACACGGTTTTTTACCAAAAGTCGGTCGGCCTGTTTATGTTTCGTTTCGGCCTATCCGATAGCGATAACAGGAATATCGGCGCGGACATCAAGGAGCGTATGTGGCCCAGCCTCGCCGTCGCCTTACCTTCATTGCTGGTGGGTCTGACGGTCAATATCAGCTTTGCCCTGATGATGGTGTTGTTTCGCAACACCTACCTGGAATTTGGCGGCATTGTCTTGTGTGTGATATTGATGTCGGTTTCATCGCTGTTTTACATCATCGGCGGGCAGTTTTTTATCGCAAAATTATTGCGCCTGGTGCCGATCTCCGGTTATGACGAGGGCTTAGCGGCATTCAAGTTTCTGCTGTTGCCGGTGCTGATCGGCGTATTTTCCGGCATAGGTTCGGGCGTGCGCTGGTACCGGACGCTGTTCCTGGAGGAAATCGGCAAAGATTATGTGCGCACCGCGCGGGCAAAAGGCCTGACGGAAACCCAGACCTTGTTCCGCCATGTCTTGCCGAACGCGATGATCCCTATTTTGACCGGCGTTGTGGTCGTGTTGCCGCTGTTGTTTATGGGCAGCTTGATCATGGAGTCTTTTTTCAGCATTCCGGGTCTCGGCAGCTATACCATCGATGCAATCAACAGCCAGGACTTCGCCATTGTCAGGGCGATGGTTTTCTTAGGCTCGGTGCTCTATGTGATAGGGCTGTTGTTGACCGATATTTCCTATACCCTGGTTGATCCGCGAGTGAGGTTGTCGTGATGGCGTACAGAAAGCAAGCTCGGATGGAGCTTTGCGTACCCTGGGACATAAATAATCAGGGGTTTTCGGGGCTTCGATGCCCCCGTATCCCGTTGCTTAATCTGGGTTCTGGTATCTTCCGTTAGGCCCTTGTGTTCTAACTGCTCGCTTTATTACAACAATATATTGAATTTCAATCCCTTTTCTCAAATGACCAAAGGAAGATTTTCGGCTTGTTGGGCATAAGACATTTTGAAGAAAGGAGTTATTGAATCGCTGTTGATTTATAGCACGGTTGGCAAATAACCCAAATTGCAAAACACATCCTGCAATCTTCGTCGTCGAACCATTAGCGCAAGAGTTCCGCGGTCGTTGGCGTTACCATATCGCTTATATTGGCTAGGCCGTCTTCCAGGCCGATGCACAACTGTTGGGTCTTGTCGGTCAGCGCATTGGCAAGTTTCAGTTCAGACATAAGGTTTCCTGTTTTGAGTATCCGAATCAACGACCAGTGGCGGCTGTGCTTCCGTTTTGCGAACGGCGATGCGTTCGAGGTCCAAATTATCGATTATCACTGAGGAGATAACAGCATGATTACCAATGGTTTGCCGCCCGTCCATCCGGGCGAATTTCTGCATGAAATACTCGAAGACTTGAATTTGACCCAAGCCGCCTTTGCCGACGCAATTGGCGTGTCGCCGATGCGAATATCGCATATACTCAAAGGGACTCGCCCAGTCACTGCGGAACTGGCTCTGCGGTTGGGCCGCGCTTTGGGGCAAACACCGCAATATTGGCTCAATTTGCAAAATTGTTATGATCTGAAAATAGCGCAGAGCGAATGGCAAGACAGCTTGGCAAACGTGCGGGAAATTACCCACGTTTGATTTGACGGCGACAACGGCAACATGCCGAACAGTTGCAAGATTATGATCGATAAGTCGCTGATACAGAATTTGTGGCTCAACGTGGATTTGGCTATCTTGATTTGAAACCGGCAAGTCCCATCAAGGGAAATGCCGGATTTAAACAGAGGTTAACGGTCGGCAGGTTTTTATTGAGCTATTTTGCCGGAAATCCTGATGTTGACGGTGTCGCCTACATTAATTTTCAACCCTGCTTTTTCGCAATTCCAAGTAGTGGCGGGCCCGGTTTGACCGCTGCCTTTTATCGTTGTGGTTACCGTTTTGCCGGTGGTTGCGTTTGAACATACCAGAGTGGCGGTGTGTTCAAGGCGGGGAGCTATGTTTCCGCTTAGCTGTTCGATACCATGCAACTGCACGGCGTCAATTTCTTCCCAGCTACTGCGAATAGCGGTGTTGATATTGATTTTCACGGCTTTCACAAGGTATGCCGTGCGCGGCCAGGTCAGCAGGAAATTGTTTATCTGGTCAGGTGCGCTGGTATCCGTACCGGACCATATAGTATGAGATATATTCCTGGTGTCTATAAGCTCGACGCTGGTGACAAAACCATATCCGTAACTTTCGCGAATGGTAACGCCTGTTGCATAGACAGGGGTGGTATAGCCCAGGGTCAGATATTCAGCCCCCGTATCTGGCGTAAGTGTTGTCCAGGCAAGTGAATTATCACCATAGGACGTAACGTTGGGCGCTTTTAACGCCTGTTTCGCGGACCAGCTTGTCGGGCCGTATTCACTGCTAAAACCGATCACCTTTGACGCCCATTGATCAAGCGCATGAGCGGAAATCGGCGCCAGCAAGAACAGGCTGCTGAAAATTGCTTTAAACGGTATATTTTTCATAAGAATATCTCCAAAAAATGAAACGGGAAAAATGAGAGCGATGGGCCGTCGATTATATTGGAAACCGTCAGCGCAATCGACACATGTTCATTGTAGTTGATCCACGTAAACATAAGATTAACTGCTAATAATCGTTGCGGCTTTTTTCAATCCGGATTTCAATCGGGCAAGAGACGAGTAAAGTGTATTTATGACTATAAACAGTTAATACAAGATACCAGAAGAGACCGCAATTAATAGAGCAACACAACTGTTTTTAGTTCGCTGCAAGACCTTTCTTAGGTAAATCTTATTTGCTATGAATCAAATTTATAATCGAATCCTACCCAAAATCCGCGCGGTGCGCCGGGACCGACAAAGGTGCTGTTAAGCCAGTCGTTGGAATTGTAATTCCAGCCGCTGGGGCCTATGGCGCCTCATTCCGACGGTGAAAAGGGGTTTATTCCGAGGCGTCCCGCGGTGGCGTAACGGCGGTCGAAAAGGTTGTTAACCAGGCCGAATACCGACAAGCCCTTGCTACACCTGAACCTACATAAACTAATGAATCAAGCAAACTAAATGCTATTTCCTGCTCTTTAGCAATCAACGCATCAATGGCGTCGATACGCTGGTTAATATTTGCGGCAGTCTGAGGTAACCAGGTACGGAATAAACCGGTCAAACTGCTCATAGGGGTATTGCCCAAATTACTCGAATATAGCACATGGACCAGTTTTGCCAGAATCAAGGCGACACGGGTAAATTGCTTGGGCGACCACGCCAGTGTTTCCAATGCCCATAGTAAACCTGCGTGCCAGCAATTCCCCGTAAAACTTGTACTACTGCTTTCGGTAATCAAGCAGCCTACTGGCGCGTTGGGTTGCGCCAAGCTCCATTCCTTCGCTTTCAGGAAACTATCCGGCGCAGCTTCTGCCAGGGACGGCAATAAGGACGACAACGACAACCAGCGTGTTTCATCAGCTTCGTGCAACAGTTCGCGTACCAACCTAGCCACACGGCTTTCGATCTGTGCATCTCGAAGGCTGGGTAATTGGGAGCCATTGACTGCGAGTTTGACTAAGGTCTCGCACAACGACTCGATCAATAAGCAGGATTGTGGACGAACCTTGCCGTAGATTTGCGCGGCATAGCGTTGGTCATTGGGCAAGTCCAGTTCTGGAGCAGGCGTAGTGAGAATTTGCCGGGCCAGTTCAAAAAAACGATCCAGTTCATTACTTGTGATGCGTTCAGCAAATAAATCCAGTAAGTCCAGCGCTGATTTGGCTTTCCATACACTGCCAATTTTTAGCACAGGCGCATCGTTTTGTTGTGATAGATAGCGAAGTTCTTTTTCGACTTCTTCGTAAGTACGGTCAGCCAGTGAAGATACAAAGTCTTTGTCCGCTTTTTGGTCATCTGACCACGAACCCAGCAAACACAAAGTAGATAGGGAAGTAGCTTGTGGAGCATCCAGCCAAGCAGGATGACAGATTGCGGAATTTTCGGCAAAACGTCGCCGGTAAACCGACCACGACCGGCCTGTGTTCAAAGCGATACGATGGGCTTCGCCTTCACTGAACCCCAAAGTAGCCAAGGCTTTTTCAAATTGGTAAATGTCCGGCCTTTCAATGGTCAAATTGGTGTCGTTTTGTTTAGCATAACTTGGCGAATAACCGCCCATGTCGCCAATAGCACAAGGAATAATCACCGTCAGACCATTGCGTCTGGAAGGGTGTTGAGCGATTTCAGGGTGGGCGGCAATGGCAATTTTTAAGGAAGGATGTTTGTCCACAAATCGCCAACCTGCCGGATTAGTGACCACTAAGCTGGCCGCTGCTAAATCTGCCTGCTCCAGCAAAACTGAACACACAAAAGCCGTTGCCTCTTCAACACTATCGGCTTTGATGGTGTAAAGATTTAGGCGGTTGGACTCAAGATTTTCTCTAAGTTGGGTGAGCAATTGGTCACGCGAATGTTCACGGCTGGCATGAAAGGCTTCAACGGTAATCATCGGCGATGCTTGGCAGTACCATGATTGCCAATAGGTGCCTATGCTTTCAACTTCTGAACCGCTAATTCCCAGTTCTTCGGCAAATTGCAATGCCACAGAGGGGCATTGTTCCAGCCATTGTTCAAGATCATCGGCGTCGAAAATACGGATAGCTTGCCATTCGCCTGCTCCAAGTTTGGTTTTGAGCCATTTTTTCTTTTGGCTCCATTTACGGGCGGTGACGATGACTAAGGTGGATTGCTTGCGGGTCGCTTCATCCGTATTCAGGTGGTCGGTACGTTTGTCGTAATCTTCATTAACTTTTTGTGTTACATCGTGCCTGCAACTTAATTCCCAATAGCTCTGTCCGTATGGAGACCACGGTGTATCTTCTTTGCAAAATAATTCACCATCCCAGCCCGGTGAACTGGTGGAATCCCCCCGCAGGAAAATCACAATTGCTGGGGGTAGTTGTAGCGTGAATTAATCGCCGAATCAATCTCGGCAAAGATAACTGTGCTTCTTTGGTTTTGGCCCAATCTGCAATTTTAGCGCTTGTGATGTGTTGGTGGTTTTGCATAGCCCTTTCGTGTGTTGTGTATTTGTTTGGATTAACGAGACAAGTTTGGGTTAGCAATAATGCTTTTTATATCTCAATCGGCCTGTTCCAAGACAACAACATTGTCGATCTTCATAACGGGTTGTTTTTTATCTCTTGAATGGAGAGAAACTTGGCTTTCCCCGATTTAATGAGCTGCATTCTTTCGTCAAGAATTTCCTGATGCCATGCAGGAGAGCTTATTTCCTCGTTTTCGTGGCAAAGGCTATCCCAGATTTCTTCCATTAGCATGAGCCGTTTTTCAATCGGCATGGATTTAATATCGTTGGTCAACATTTGAGTTCCTCTTTGGTGTAAATGAACGGGGGGCATAAGCCGCAAAGCCTGCCTGACAATAGCATAGTTACACCCTAATATTTACCTTCCCCGCATACCCCAAACAAATATAAAGAAAAAACTGCACCCCGAAAATCAGGTTGGCCATAAGCAGGTGGATGGGTTGGGCAACGGGAGGAACGCCCAGTCTGTCCAGCGTGATGCCGGCGATGATGGCGGTTACGACCAATGCAGCCAAGGCGAAACCGGCGCGCAGCAAGACGTTGAAATTGTTTTCAGGGGCGGATTGCGGACGGGATTGGTGGATTTTCCAGACCAGCCACAGGTTGGTGAATAGAATGATCGACGAGAACGAGCGGTGGACGTAAAAGATGATCGGGAAATCATCGCGCCAGTACTGGCGGTCGATATAAGCGTGTTCATGAGCGATAAAATCGACGGCTTCCCTGACCTGGGTGCCCATCGCGACTTGCAACAGGGTCATGATCATCGCTGCGATCAGCACGGTTTTAAATTTGTCCGGCAGTAAGCGGGTGTCGATCTGGCCGATGAACTCGCGTTGCGAACGGGCGATGGTGTAAATCAACAAGGCTACGATGAATAAGGCCAGCAGCATGTGCAAGGTAATCATGACCGGCTTGAGGTTACTGGCGACTACGGTTGAACCCAGCCAGCCCTGGAAACCGACCAGGAAAAAACTGCTCAGCGCCAGATAGAAGATGGTTTTATCGCTTTTCAGGAAAATGCGCGACGACCAGGCGGTCAGGAAAATCAAAAAACCAATCGTGACGCCCACCAAGCGGTTGGTGTATTCGGTCCAGGTTTTTACCGGATTAAACTGGGTGTTTTCATAGCCACGTTCGGCGTAAATCTGGTGATAATTGGCGGGTAGCTGGGATTCGTCGGTGGGAGGGACCCATTGCCCGAAGCAGGTCGGCCAATCCGGGCAACCCATACCGGCCCCGGACGCACGGACAATGCCGCCGACCAGAATGACAAAATAAACGGCAAAGATGGTCAGTGTGCCCAGACGGCGAAAATGGTTGAGTGCTTGAGTATCCATCATGAATTAAACGGTAAGAGGTTGACAGGGGTCTGATATTGGTCATTTAACCGGAGGTTATAGGTATTGGTATCAGACAGTTGGATAACCACGAGCATTTTACAATGCTGTTGCCTGGCCTGCGCCAGCAATACTCGCCCCGCGCCCTGTTCCGAATCGGCATTGTCATCCAGGATGATTGAATCGGGTGCCGGTGCGATGTCGATCGCGCTTTCGGCGAGAAACATCGCCCGCTTCGCCTTGCCCAGGTAATGGGTGCGGGCGACAATTTCCTGTCCGGTATAACAGCCCTTGTTAAAACTGATGCCGCCCAGCTTGTCGAGATTCAGCATTTGCGGGATGAATTGTTCCGACGTAGGGCTGGTCAGCCAGGGGATGCCTGAAATGATGTCGAGATAACGCCATTGCGCTGAATGATCGGGTTGAAAGCCCTGGTTTGCTACTTTGTCCGACCACAGCGCAATCGCCTGCTCGGGTTTTGCAATAACCAGATCACGCCTGGAAAAACTGACGGCAATCGTTTCTCCCAGGCTGGTTGCGAATAATTCTTCCGCCGCTTGCTGATGCGACAGCCCGATCAAACATAATTCATCCGAGCTATCGGTAATTTGTACATCGGAGCGCAAGATATACATTTGCAGTCTCTTTTTAACGGTTTCCAGCAACTCTACTGGCAAAACCAACAGAAAGGCATCGGCTGTCTTGATCAGTAAAAAAGTCGCGATGGCCCGGCCTTTGGGATTGCACATAGCGCCCAGGCTGCTTTTGGTTTCGCTGATGTCATTGACATTGCAGGTGATCTGCCCCTGCAATAATTTTGCCGCATCCTTGCCGCCGACGGTTAACACCGCCAGATGCGCAATCGGGTAAATACGCTTGTCGTTTTCGGCTGAAAGGCTTGGAAAGACGATGTCGGTATCGCTGGGAAAGGCTGCATTTTCAGTGGTTAAGAAGTGTTTCCAGTTCGGGTTCATAGTAATCAGTCATAGGGGTAAAGCGGGAGTTGATTATATCGAAATATATAAAACCGGTAAGATTGATTTTGTGTGGGGTGTATAATCGCAAGCCTTTTATGGGGATCGATTATTTAGCAACACTGTAATCTGCAATAAGTACTCCTCGTAAAAATTACCAACTGACTAAAAGCGGATTTGGTGCCAGACGCTTTAAAAATGGGATATTTTAATGCTGACGGAGATAAAGAAATCCGCACTGTCTAATAATTGGGAACGGTAAGTTATGTGCACTACAGGGTCGAATGCATTTACACCATTTATTCTAAGCAGAGGAACTTGTTATGCTTAAATCCCCCATCCCGATCAACGAAACTCTGCGATTACAGGCGCTGTATGCCCTGGATATACTCGATACGCCTGCTGAAGAACGCTTCGACCGTTTGACGCGCATCGCGCAATACAGTTTACAGGCGCCCATTGTGTTGGTTAATTTGGTCGATGCCGAACGGGTGTGGTTCAAATCAATCCAGGGATTGGAATTCACGGAAAGTCCGCGCGAGATTTCGTTTTGCGGTCACGCTATTTTGGAACCGGAGGCGCTGGTGGTCCAGGATACCTTGGCTGATCCACGCTTCAGTGATAATCCCCTGGTGCTTGAAACGCCGCTGATACGGTTTTATGCCGGGGTTCCGCTCACGCTGAGCAACGGGCTTGCTGTCGGTTCGTTGTGCGTTCTGGATCATCAGCCGCGCCAACTCAGCATTGAGCAGTTAGCCTTGCTAAGCGACCTGGCGCAATGCGTTATCGAAGAACTGGAGCGGGTTCGGCAGCAACCGCAACTTACTGAAATGGCGCTGGCGCAAGCCAGATATGCCGCCATCATCAATTCATCCGATGACGCCATCATGAGCAAAACTCTGGATGGCATTATCACCAGTTATAATCCCGCTGCTGAAAAGCTGTTTGGTTATACGGCTCAGGAAGCGGTCGGGCAACCAATGAGCATGCTTATTCCGCCGGAGCGCGCTGATGAAGAGGGGTTGAATTTATCGCGTATCGGTCATGGCGAGCGCATCGATCATTTTGAAACCGTCCGTATCAGGAAAGACGGTAGCCCGGTCGAGGTATCCGTCAGAATTTCGCCTATCAAGGATGCGGCAGGCGAAATCGACGGCGCATCCTTAATCATACATGACATTTCAGCACGCAAACGGCGGGAACAAGACTTTGCCAAGATCAGTCGCTTCAATCAGGCCGTGATCGACGGCGCGGATCATTTGATTATCACCGCCGATGCGCGGGGGATAATCCTGTCATTCAATCGCGCCGCCGAAGCGAGTCTGGGTTATAGCGCCGAGGAGTCGGTGGGTAAATTAAGCCCGGCGCTGTTTCATGACGGCGATGAAATCGCACGCAGGGCACAGGAATTGACCGCAGCCGGTAAGCCGGTTGAACCGGGCTTTGAAGTGCTCGTTAAATTGGCCCGCAGCCAAAACGGCGGCGATACCCGTGAATGGACCTATGTGCGCAAGGATGGGACGCGTTTTCCCGTATCGCTCACTGTTTCCGCGTTGCGCGATGCAAGCGGCGCAATAACAGCATTTTTAGGCATTGCCACCGATATTTCAGAACGCCGACAAGCGGCCCAGGCGCAACGTGAAAATGAAATACGCTTAAGAGCGATCCTGGATAATATCCTTGACGGCATCATCACGATTGGTGAGCGGGGCATCGTCGAGTCATTCAATAAATCAGCCGAGAAAATTTTCGGCTATGCCGCCGACGAGGTAATCGGCAACAACGTCAGGATGCTGATGCCAGATTCTTCTCGTAGCGACCAGGACGGCTACCCGCATCATTTCATCACCAGCAGCAAGAAAAAAATAATCGGCATGGACGGTGAATTGCTTGGACGGCGCAAAGACGGCTCAACCTTTCCGATGGAACTGGCTGTTTCCGAAATGCGCCTGGCGGATACTTGGATGTCCACCGGTATCGTGCGCGACATTTCCGAACGCAAACAGGTGGAGCGGATGAAAAGAGAATTCGTTTCGACGGTCAGCCATGAATTACGCACACCGTTGACATCGATTCGCGGCGCCTTGGGTTTAGTCATCGGTAAATTTTCCGACAGCTTGCCCGCCAAGGCCTTGCAACTTCTGGAAACAGCCAACCGCAATAGTGAACGCCTGACGTTGCTGATTAATGATATTCTTGATCTGGAAAAAATCGAATCGGGACGCCTGGAGTTTGAGTTCAAAGCGGTTGACTTGGTGGACATTGCCGGTCAAGCCATCATCGCCAACGAGAGTTACGGTCAGCAGCACCAAGTTCATCTACGTTTGGCCGAAGCGCCGCAAAGCGCTATTATTTGGGCCGATGAACATCGATTATTACAGGTTTTTTCCAACCTGATCTCCAATGCCGTTAAGTTTTCCCCCGCGGGCGGCACGGTGGATATTATGGTGCATAGACGCGATAACCGTTTCAGGATCAGTGTCAAGGATAAGGGACGCGGCATTCCGGCAGGGTTCCGCCACCATATCTTCCAACGTTTTGCGCAAGCCGACAGTTCGGACACACGCCAAAAAGGCGGTACCGGATTGGGGCTTTCCATCACCAAGGCCATCGTGGAAAGGCATGGCGGCAACATCAATTTTCTTAGCGAGGAAGGCGCGGGCAGTGAGTTTTTCTTCGATCTGCCGGAATGGCTGGAAGTCATCGAACAGGCGCAGACAGCGGATAACCGTCCGCACATGCTGATTTGCGAAGATAATCCCGATGTCGCGATGGTGCTCGCCGAACTATTGGCGCATGAAGAGGTCGCCAGTGACCGGGTAGGTACGGCGGGCGCCGCGCTGGATATACTCAAACGCAAACGCTATTGCGGTATGTTGCTCGATCTTGGCTTGCCGGACATGGATGGGCTGGCCTTAATCCAATGCCTGTATAACAATGAAGCGACCCGCGATTTGCCGATCATTGTCGTGACGGGCCGCACTCGCGAGGACTCGGGGGCCTGGAACGGCGAAGTATTGTCGGTAGTGGACTGGCTGCAAAAACCAGTGGACCGGGAGCGTTTAGGGCTGGCGCTTAAGCAGATTATGTATCCTTATACACGCCCTCGTATCCTCCATGTGGAAGATGACATAGATTTTTTGCAAGTTACCGAAGCCATCCTGGCTGATGATTCAGACTATATCTATGCAACGTCTCTGTCCGCCGCGCGCGATGAGCTTGGCCGGAACGACTATGATTTGATCTTGTTGGATCTTAGCTTGCCTGACGGATCCGGTCTCGACTTGCTTGATGTCATTAATCCTGAGACTAAAGTCATCGTGTTTTCCGGGCAGGATGCGGACAAAATTCCCAAGGAACAAGTTTCGGCGGCCTTGACTAAGGCTAAAACCAGCAACAAACAACTGCTTGCCACTATCAGGCGGGTCATCAACCAAAAGATAAATTAAGATTATGAGTGAACTATTGAAAATTATGTATGTGGATGACGAAGCCGATATCCGCACTATCGTCGAGTTTGCTCTGGAAGACGAAGACGATTTCGAGCTGAAGATTTGCGCGTCAGGGCAGGAGGCATTGGACACCGTTGGCGACTATTGCCCTGACTTCATTCTCTTGGATGTGATGATGCCGGGTATGGATGGGCCGACTACCTTGCAGCGGCTGCGCGAATTGCCGGATTTTTCATGTTTACCGGTCGTCTTTGTTACCGCCAAGGTGCAGCCGCATGAGGTCGCGCATTTTAAAGCCATCGGCGCGACTGATGTAATCGCCAAACCATTCGACCCCATGTTATTGCCCGAACAGGTACGCGACATCTGGAGAAGCATTGTTCATGAATGAAAATGAATATTCCGAAAAATTAGCTAAGCTAAGTGCGTTGCGCGCCGACTTTGTCGCCGCACTGCCGGATCGAATAAGCGCTCTCGCGGCCGGGTGGCGGGCTGTACAAGCCGCCGGTAGTTGGGAAAATGACCACGCTGAATTGACCCGATTGGTCCATTCAATAGTCGGTTCAGCCGGTACCTTCGGTTACCACCGTTTGGGTGAAGTGGCGCGGGAGCTTGAACAATTGTTGGTTTGGCTGTCTCAGGCGCCTGATGGCCTGTTTTCGCCGAAAAAAACAAGGGTTGACGATTTGATCGGCATAATGGGTAATCTGGTTCTGTCGAAAGAGGCTATTTACTGGGGACTATCGGCCGATATTGCAACTAACGGTACGTATGACAATAACAACCACCGTGTCGTATTGATTGAAGACGATGCCTTCGTTGCCGAAGATTTGGCAACCCAATTACGTATGTTCGGTTGGGAGGTCAATGCTTTTTGCAATGCCACGGATGCTCTCAGCGCCATGACTGAGTCGGAACCACCGGCGGTGATTATTGATGTCATGTTGCCGGAAGGCCCGATGGCCGGCATCGAGCTGATACAGCAATTTCAATCCCGCCGGCACATCACCATACCGCATGTGGTGCTGTCCAGTCGTAATGACTGGGAATCGCGGCTGGCGGCCGCCCGCACAGGAGCTGCCGCCTATTTGGTTAAGCCGGTCGATATTTCGGCATTGGAAGAGCACCTGGACCGTATCACCAGTCACCGTTCGCCGGAGCCTTACAGAGTCTTAGTGGTGGACGACGACAGCCTGTTGGCGGAGTATTACGCCGGGATACTGTCGGCGGCGGGCATGGATGTGATTGCAATATCGGAGCCTTGCAAACTGCTTTTCGCTATAGCGGAACACCGTCCGGAAATTATTCTGATGGATATTTATATGCCGGAATGCAGCGGCATCGAAGCGCTGAAAGTTATCCGTCAAGATTCTCAATTTGACAGCCTGCCGGTTGTCTTCCTGTCTACAGAATCGGATCGCAGCCAACAGCAAAGCGCGATAAGAACGGGGGCCGAGGATTTTTTGCAAAAACCGGTTTCAGAGTTAGATCTTATAGTGACCGTTAGTGTCCGTACCGAGCGTTTCCGTTCCTTGAACAAGCTCATCCGGCAGGACAGCTTGACCGGGCTGCTTAATCACATTGCCTTTAAGTTACGGTTGGAAGCCGAAATAGACCGGAGCCTGCGTTCACATGAACTGCTGTCTGTGGCGATGCTGGATATCGATAATTTCAAACACATTAATGATACCCATGGGCATCCTCAGGGTGATCGCGTCATCAAGAGCCTGGCGCAACTGTTGCATAAACGGCTGCGTAAATCGGACATCATCGGTCGCTACGGCGGTGAGGAATTCGTCATCGCCATGCCCACTACATCGCCCTCATTGGCAGTCACTATCATGGACGAATTGCGTGACATGTTTGGAAAATTGCGCTTTGAAACCTCACAAGGTGAATTTGTCTGCACTTTCAGCGGCGGGGTAAGCAGCATTCCGCCGCAGGTAAGTCCGATAAAGCTGATCAAACAAGCCGATGAAGCGCTCTATCAAGCCAAAAATATGGGCCGAAATCGAATCGAGCTGTATAAAACCACGGAACCGGGTATGCCATGAGATTGCGCTTCGGAGTTGAATTCACGTTCAAGAGCAAGGCGCGGAAACAGGCGCATAGTCGTTCGCGGCAACTGCTCCTGTGTTGCCCTACCTCCTGCATCCATGCAGTTGTTGAAAATGAACAAAAATCCTGCCCGATTTGGGTCTATTCATTCTTGGAAATCGCCTTATTGTGGGGATATCAATGGTAAATGGGTATTAACAATAAACAATATTTAGCATTAATTATTGGCGTAATTATTGTCGCGTGTGTATGGGTAGCGCAATTTTTCAGTGTCTTTCAATTGCTTAACGGTTCTTCATATGACTATTTAATGCGTAATTACACGAGTACCGGCGCTTCAAAGCGGTTGATAGTCGTTGATAGCGATAAAAGCTATATCGAGCGCGGCGATGACGTGTGGTTGCCTGTACTAAAAAATCTGCTGGCTCAAGATGTTAAACAGGTGGTGTTCGGCTTTTTGCCGGAACATGCGTCAGCCGATTTTTATCAAATTGCCGCAGATTCGGGCAAGGTTGTTTTTGGCCGGCAAATTTTAAATACCGATCCCTATTCGCCGATACAATTACAACCACTGCCTGAGACCGCGCGGAATAAAAACATTACTGTGGGCTTAATGACATCTGCACCCAGTCAAGGCGGCATTTATCGTACACAATACCGCAATGTTAGCATTGACGGGCAGTTGTTTCCGGCGCTTGAATACCTTGCAGCACAACAGGCGCAAGGCAAATCGCCGGTATCGGCAACATCGGAATACCGCATTAATTTTATCGGCGGGACAGCCAGAATACCTAAAGTCAAATTGGCTCAAGCCCTCTCGGGTAGCCTGGTTAGCGAACTACTCGCCGGGCGCACCGTGTTGATAGGGCTTTACGGTCTGGACCCGATAGCGGCTTACTTTACACCGTTATCGACCGCTGCCGGGCAAACTTCAGATTTGCTTTACCATGCGTTTGCTCTCGATTCATTACTGTCAGAACGCACTATTCAGGTGTTGCCCGGTTGGGCGTTGTTGCTGATTGTTACCGGTATCACGGCGGCGGCGCTTGTTTTTTGTCAGTATTTGACATTTCAACATTCATTTGTAGTCGCCGCGTTATTGACGCTGTGTTATGTATTAGCCTGCTGGCTGGTATTGCAGGGTTTGTTTTTGTGGGTGCCTTTGATTGAATTGATACTGGCGCAATGGCTGACCTTTACCCTGGTCTGGCGTTATCGTATTGTCCGGGAAAGCCATGTCCTCGACACGACGCTGTTTAACCTGTCCGTGAATATGCAAGAAAAAGCTTTCCCGGTCAGTTTTTATCATTCCGAAGACCCCTGGGCGAAATTAATTGTCATGATTAATCAGTCCTTAAACTTAAATCGCATGATTTTCCTGGAGCGTGTACCCAATAAACACCGCTTGAAAGAAATCAAGGCATATAAATGCAGTATCGATGACGTGGTCGATCAGCGGCGCGATTATGAGCGCGTGCCCTACAGTAGGGTAATCCAGGAACATATGCCCCTATTGCAGGGAAAGCCTTATTTAAAACCCTTGCCGATTGAGGAACAGCAGTATTTGGCCCCGTTGATTTTTGCCGGTGAAGTGTTAGGTTTTTGGGCTTTCACCATCGAGCCCGGCACGGAGCAGCAACGTCTCGAATATCTTGCCTTAACAACAATATACATGGAGCAAATCAGTGAGATGCTCTATTATCGTCAAGAATGGCAAAAACATGCGGCGTGGGAAAACAATAAACTCTGGATGTATTTAAGTTTTAATACAGGCGCGAAATCGTATCAGGTGCTCAATGAGTCCGTCGCCTTGCTGGATCGGCGTATCGCCGAATTACAGCAAATGTTTAATAGCATGAATACGGGCAGCGTCTTGTATGACTTATTCGGGCGGGTATTATTGCTGAACAAGTCGATGGAAAATCTGGCGCGATCGGTGGATTTAAAGCTGTATACGATGACAGCGCTGGATTTCATAATAGCGGTGACAGGTTATGAGGCGGTTGACGCCCAAACGATTATGCGGAAAGCCATCCTTAAGCATGAAGCAATCTCAGTGCCGATTGCGCATTTTAAAGCCGAGCGCGATTTTATCCTGCATATTCGGCCCTTGAAGATACTGGATCATAAACACCCGTCTCAAGATTCAGCGCCGATATTTCAATTCACAGGCGTTTTATGTGAGTTGGAAGATGTTACCGAATTAAAGGCAATGTACCGATTGAAAGAACAAATGTTCGAACGGTTCAGTTTTCAAATGCGTAATGACTTGGCGACGATGGTTTTTGCCTTGTCGATATTGGAAGACACCACTACGTCGACCGAAGAAAAAGTCCTGGCGCTCAACAGCATACAAGGAAAAATTGAAGAGACTCTGGACACGCTGAAATCGGTCGATGAACAGATGAACATTCAGATCGAGAACCTTGTAAACAGCCTGGGCCGTTATCCAATCGACGGGCAACAAAGCATCAAAAAAGCGGTTGCCGCACTTGACGGCTATGCCCGGCTAAGAGCGATCAAACTGCACCTGAAAATGCCGGGTTTACTGAGTCTGGTATTCGCCTCGCCTGCCGAACTTTATTCAGTATTGCATAAATTATTAACGATGATGATTGACGACAGTTTTGAAGGGGCCGGCGTATGGATTGAAGTTGAAGAACAAAACGAATGGGTGCATTATCATTTCCGTAACCACGGCATCGGTATCGCGCACAGCAAACTGGAAGAAGTCGGTAAAGATAAGGCGTTATTGTCGGCAGACAAGTTGAAAATGGAAGAAGTCGCCCAGTGCGTCAAACGCTGGGACGGACATATTGAATTTTCCAGTCAGGTCGGAATAGGCTCAACAGTCACATTATCCTTGAAACGTTTTTTAACCAGCAACTATGTAGAATGATTGGGACAGATAATCAACAAAGACGGATATTGCTTATTGACGATGATATCTTCATGATTCGCTTGCTGACATTGTTTTTAGAGAAATCGGCATACCGGATTATTACCGCCGGCAACGGTAAAGACGGCATGCGTATTCTTGAAGAACAGCCGATTGACCTGATTGTTCTTGATTTGATGATGCCGGAAATGGACGGCCTGGTGTTTTTACGGTGGCTGCGTCAGGAAGCCAAGGCCACGTTGCCGACATTGGTTTTGACGAGCATGACCGAGAACGGTATTGAACAACAAGTCCTGGCGACAGGGGCGACCGCTATCCTCTATAAGCCGATTAAGCCTGCTGCTTTAGTCGCTAAAATCGAACAATTATTACACGACGCATGACGTGGATTTATTTCCCCTAGCTATTTTTCCGCAAGGCAGTTTATCCGATTCCATCATCCCGGTGGTTTGGGTGGGCATGTCGGTGGTGTGTTTTTTTAACCTGCGCTTGGGTTGGGTATTGTCCGGCCTGGTTGTCCCCGGTTATCTGGTGCCGTTGATATTGATAAAACCCTGGGCGGCCGGGGTGATTCTGATCGAAGGTTTTCTAACCTATTTTCTGGTCTGGTTTTTATCCGAATATTTATCGCGCCGGGCGCAGTGGTGTAATTTTTTTGGCCGTGACCGTTTTTTTGCGTTGGTGTTGTGCAGTATCGTCGTGCGCTTGGTCTTTGACGGCTGGCTGCTGCCGGAATTCGGCGCCTGGGCGACCGCCTATTGGCGCATTGCTTTCGATTACCGCAATAACCTGCACAGTTTCGGCCTCATCATTGTCTCGTTGATTGCCAACCAATTCTGGAAGACGGGCTGGGTCAAAGGCTTGATACCGTTAATTGTCACGTTGACCGTGACCTTGCTGATCGTGCGTTTGGGCCTTATGACGCTGACCAATTTCAACCTGAGCAGTATCAGCTATTTATACGAGGAAATGGCCACCTCGATTCTGGCGTCCCCTAAAGCCTATATCATCCTGGTGCTAACCTCGTTTTTGGCGTCGCGCATGAATTTGTATTACGGCTGGGATTTTAACGGTATCCTGATTCCGTCACTGCTGGCCTTGCAATGGTATCAGCCGGTAAAAATAGCCGCGACGGTAGTGGAATCCTGCCTTATTTTAGGATTGGCGACATTGCTGCTGAAAACGCCGTTTTTAAGCAAAATGACGATAGAAGGCGCGCGAAAATTGCTGTTATTTTTTAATGTCAGTTTTGCTTACAAAATTCTGTTGGGTTATGTCATCGTGATGTGGCTTCCCACATTAAAGGTCACTGACTATTTTGGTTTTGGTTATTTGTTGTCCACATTGATGGCTGTCAAAATCCATGACAAAGCGATTTTCGCCCGATTAACCCGCGCCACGCTGCAAACTTCATTAACCGCCGTCATCGTCGCCAATCTGCTGGGTTTTGGTCTGACGCTGGTGCCGGTTTCCAAGCTCTTCAGCGAATCGGAAGTGGCGCTTAAGCCGGGTGCGCTATCGAGGCCCAATGCTGCAGAACAAGAGGATTTAGAATCCCTTTTGCGCCAGGAACAGATGGAACTCTACCAAACTAAATTAACCGATCAATTCGTTCCGCTTTTACCCGCCGAAATTGACCTGTTTACTCGCGCCTTGGTACAGATTCAGGATTATTTAAACACGCGCGATGAACAAAAGTTACAAGACGCCGCCGCTTATTTGGAAAAGGTCAATTATCGACTGGAGCTGGTCAATAACAAGCGATATATATACCTGCACGAGCAACTGCCGTTGCGCGGTTGGGGTGTTTATGTCTTTGATACCGAGGCTCCGTTCGGAGCTTGCATTGGAAATTCCGGAGCCATTGGATGAGCCGGGCGTTTTTGATGCCGGGGTGGGTTTGTTCAACAGCTTCGCGACGCGCAGTTTAGCCATTTCGGGCAGCGGTCATAAAGAAAGCTACATGGAGTCATCCAGGGACGTGTTAAAAAACCAGCATACATTTTTTCAGGTATTCCATCGCGTCATTAATCGGCATAACTGTTTACAACTTCGCCTGTTTACAGCTGAAATGGCGCGGCAACTGACAGGAATTCGCCGTGAAGGAGACGCCCTGGCTATCAACAACCTGACGTCCGGCTTATGGATTAAAGAGCATTTGCCCGAAGGACTGGATTTGTCCCAATTAAAACAAGTGTTAAACCATTACGAAATCAATTGGACGGAGCCACCGTTTCCTAATCTGCAAAGGGAGTCCTCTCGCTATGGCTTTGCCGAATTAATTCTGACCCAGCAAGATTTACGGAAAGTATTGTTCAGCCCGTTGCTGTTGACTTCAAAATTGACGGTGCAGACCATTGCGCAGACCTTAAGTATTGAAGGTTATTTACAGGAATGGCTTTTAAACCGTAAGCAATCCATTGCGCCTAAGGGCAGTCGGCTTTATCAGCCGCCAAAGCAAGAGCAACTGTTGTTTTTCGACGAACAGGTACTGACGCCTTTACTGAACGTGATTCGCCGCGCCACCCTCGACTCGTCCGGTATATCCGGCGATAGCGAAGAGTTGCTAAGGATTGTGCAGGCCGCCGATATTGTCGGCTATCAGTTAGTCAAATATCGCGACGAACTGACCCGTAGGGAGTATCTGGTGCTTGCCGAAAAGGACGACAAACCGCTTAAGTATTGGGGCATTTACGTGTTCAGGTTGGGAGAAGGACGACCTTATGTGGTGCAGGTGCCCCGTCCCTTATTTGAAGTCAACAGCTTTGAATATGGCGTCGCCTTGTTTGAACGCTTGCAAGCCCGGGCTTTAATGATAGGAACCACGCATCCTCAGGCCAATTTTGACGGCAGCGCCGACTTGATTAATCCCAATAATAAATTCAGTCTCTTTAACTTAGTCAGTCAAGCGTTATTACGCGAAGCACACGATGCCGAATTGATGCTGGTCAATACCCGTGCTTTTGCCTATAAGGCGGATAAGCCCGCTTCGGAAGCGGACGTAATTTTTTCTTCGTCAGAGGGCGTGGTTTCGCGCGGGCAATTGGGACGATTGCCGCAGGAATTGCTGACCAAGCTCGAAAATGACGGCATGTCGGTGCAGTTAATCGACGGTTCCGAGCAAACCAGCGGCTATGAAGTCGGCAGCACCGCACAAGCCTCCTATCTGGCGGCTACGGCAAATAAAAGCTTTGCGATTTTATGGTTGTCGCCATCGGTCAGGTCGGCCTTCAGGCAACAGAGCGAGAATCTGTTGCAAGCCGCGCAGTTCAACGCCTTTACTATTCCCAGCGTAGAACAGGATTTAGGCGTCTATCTGCAACAGCATCGGGCATTCCGCTCCAAGGTTGGTTTGGATGATCATTTTCGCACCTTGCTGACGCACTATATAGCCGAGCAGGATGTGTTGCGTTTGCAGCAGGTGGTGGACAGTGCCGCCGATAACCGCTACTCATTGCTGCGGCTGATTGACCGTAACAGTAAACAGGCGCTGCTGCTAATCCATGATGCAGCCGGTATTCCGCTGGCGGTGGCTAATCTTACCGCGAAAAATCAGGCCACCCGTGAGGTCGACTTGACCGTGCCGTTGCCAAAACAAGCCATCGATTTCATTAATCAACGCAAGGCCTGGTGGTACAGGCGGGCGGGTTGATGCGGCGATACCGGCGGATTGTTTGGCTGTTGCTTGTGCTTGGGACCGGTTTATGGCTGTCCTTGCCTGTTTTTTTTGCACATGTACAGCAATGGCTTAAGCATTTGCAAACCGATGACTGGAATACCTTATCGGCAACCGTGCGCAATAGTTTGAGCTATCCTGTTACAGATCGGCAATGGCTGAGCTTTGCGATTCCGGAAGGCAGCCAACAACTGCGCATCATCACGAATGCCCATATTCAGCCGTCGCAGGCCCTGACCCCAAACCCCGACTGGACTTATGCGCTGCGTTACGAATTGCTTGACCATAACGGTGTCGTGTTGACCAACGGCCTGTATCGCCACCATAGCACGTTAACCGCTTACAAGGATCAGAGCGGCAAACTTGTTTACAATAATTATTATGCCAATCGGAATATACTGCCTTTAGACGGTCGCTTGATATTGCTGGGGATGCAACCCGTCAAGGCGGCGCGTTTTTTGCGCGTTCGCTTGGAAGCCGGGGACGGTGTTATTAAAGAGGCGGCGTTGCGCGTCTATATCCCCACTAAAATATCCGAACATCAACTGGCCAATGTGTGGCTGCGCATGAGTCAGGAGCAAAAGGACAATTTGGCTGGAAACAGCATTTATCCCGCTTCGTTACTGTCGGATGAAGAAAAGGCCAATCTTTTGAAGCATCAATGGCAAGCTGTCGGGCCTCAAGGTATTGACGGCAAAGACTACCAAACCATGACGTTATATACGCGCGATGATAAAGAGATCGGCGCTTTCGGAGATGATAAACCCCTGTTGGCTGCCGGTTTACAGGCCGATGCCATGCACTACGGCGTCATTGCACTGCCTGAAGGGGGAGGGCGGTTAAGTCTGGCTTTTAAGGCATTGGACGGCTCGGCATTAACTAGCGCCGTGGCTGCCGACCTGCAATGGTTTGGCCGCGGCTCAGACCGGCGCTGGCGGCACAACGCCGTTTGGACGGCAAGCTCAATCCGTCTGGATTACCGTCTGGACGGCGGCCTGCTGGTGATTAAACCGACATCGCCGATTATCATTAATGCCTATCTAAGCACGGCTACAGAAGCCGAGCGCGATATTAGCGATGCTTCGACAGCGATTAAAACCTATCTTGCGGACGCCGGCGTTGACTATAACATTGTCCATTACCAACAGCAGCCCACCGCATTGCGCGTCGATGTGCGCAGGCTTCTGATTGCCGGGGCAACGCCGTTACCGCAAAGCCTTCACTACCAATGCTTAAACGCCCGGCAGCAAGTCGTTGCCGATGGCGAATTAAGCGCGTTGGCGCAAGCGTCGCTGTTTGATCGCGTCGGCGCTATCATCGAGCCGCAAAACATCAGCGATCCGGTCAGTTATTATTTTAACTTACCTGCCGGGGTTACCGGATTTCGCCTGCTGGCCAATACGCCCGATTTTCTGGTTAACGCTTATAATCAACCGGTTGGTTTTACAAAACGGCAGAAGGTGCCGGAAGATGCCTATATCGCCACTGACACGCAAGACGCACGATTGACGTGGTTTCCTTTGCGGGCGCAAAATGATGACAGCCTGGCAAGACAATTGCGAGTACAGTGGCTAAACGGGCAATACCGTCCGCCTGAAGACGATCCTGACGTGTTGGCGGGGCGGTATGTCTGGCGGGATTATATTCCACAGGGTGAGACGGCGGCGCGTTACCTGTTGACCGAATACAGCGGCGATGCGCCGCGTACCGATGCGTTGGCGAGTGTGTATTGCGCTTTGCCCGTCAACCAGGATCTCTCCGTGTCGCTTGCGGCATTAACCGGATTACGCAGCGTGTCGCCGGAACTCATTTATTTGCGTGACGATGGCGGCCCGTTTAGTGCCGAACTGTGGATGCACCGGCACAAGGTGCTGGCTTTGAACTTAATGGGGCGGCAAGGAATTATACGTTTGCCTGAAACGGCTTTGGGTTATCGGTCGCTACGCTTGAACACGGATAGCGGAGGGCGTTGGTTGATGAATTATCAGGCCCAATGTCATGGACAGCGTTACTTGAAACGGCGCGTGTTTGCCCTGAATGCCGGGGCCGGTCTGGATTTTGTTGTACAGCACGGCGCTATTGATGAAGTATTGTCGGCGCGCTGGTATTCTCCGCTTAATACCGTCGAGCGCTCGCAAATTCAAGTGGACATAGACGCGATGACAACCGTCCCGCCTGCGGTCGTGTCGACAACCTGGACAAACCGAAAACAGCTATACGACATCCGGCCCTTGCCGAGCAAAGCCATGCCTGTTCTGCACACTCAGGGACAAGCATTGAGCAATGGCGAACTGTTTGCCATCCCTCTTAACAGTGATTTGCCTGCCGGTGACTACCGTATACACATTGCTCTGGCTAAAGGGTCGCCGGGCTATGTCATGTTATCGCAGACCTTGCCGGGCGTACACGATCAACGCCGTTTTTATCTGGAGAGTGGGCTTGAAATACAATAAATGGTGTTTTTTACCGGTGATATGGATGATAGGGTCGGTACAGGCTAATGATTTGGATACCGGACTGAAACGTGCGTCCGGCAAAGCGCTTGTCCATACAGCGACAGCGGACGAATTACAAGCGTTTGAAGACGCGCTGGAGACTGTCTTCAAGGGCGTCGGTACCGCCGATTGGCAGCGCTTGGGGATGCAGGCGTCCAGCCTTCAGGATTTCACCATCCTGCAAGAACTGCCGACCGCAAAACAAGGGCGCGGTTTTTTTGCCGTCAATTCGCGTGCGTCTCACAACCGGTTATTACAGGCTCCTCATGCCGATTCGGATTTGTACACAGGCAAGATTGCCAGTCGTTTGTTTTTGGAAGGCGGGTTCAAAGCTGCGCAATGGAACACAGTCAAGCGTGACATCAGCGATATGGCGCATACTCCCAATACTTATTGGCAAGCCTTTACACAGGCTTTCGCCAGACAGTATCCCGACGGCAAAATTATCCAGTTGCACGGTTTTGAGCAAGACCGGCGCAAAACCAATGCAGGCGAAGCCAGCGACATGATTTTGAGCGCCGGGCATAATTTGCCGCCGTTGTGGCTGCAACAAACCGCTGCTTGCTTAAAACAGCGCTTTCCCGCACGCGTGAGCTTGTATCAGTTGGATGTCAAAGAATTGGGCGGCACCACCAATGTACAAGGACAATTGTTGCGTAGCCTCGGACATGACGGTTTTCTGCATATTGAAATGAGTAAAAATATGCGTAAAGAATTGCTTGATAATGCCGATGCACGAAAGCTTTTTATGACCTGTTTATGAGCCTTGTCCGCAACCCAAACAGCCCGGCTATAAAGTCCCAAAACGGCGGGGCGCGGAGCAAAACCACCGTTGCCGTGGCTGCGATGATAGTGAGTCTCCGCTTCATGACTCCGGCCTGCGCCGACATCGACGCCATGCAGTTGCGCTTGTTGGATGCCTACAGCCAGGATTTGCGCTGGTACAATATCGAATCCGATCCCGAATGGCTCAATGGCGTTAAGCCCGATTACGATAAAGACTGGCGCATGCACCGGGTTATTCTGGCTCCGCGCCAGCAAACCACCGTTATCCTGCCCGCCTATGAAAGTTTGCGTTTGCACAATCCGAAACAACGCTTAAGCGGTGACGAGCTGGATGTCTTGGTTTCCAACGGCACCGGCTTGGCGGTCAAACAAGCCCTGCGACAATCCTCTGACGGGCATTCATTAGTGTTATCGCCCAACTCGGCAACACCGTTGCTGGTTCATATTGACCGGCCGGGTTTTTACACAGGCAATTTCGCCATTGCGCTATTTGTCTCGCGCATGGTGCCGTTAAACACTATTGCGCCGTACCGTATCCTGCTGGGATCGTCTGCGCCCCGGTGTTTGCTGGCGCAAAAACCGTTTGTTTTACCTGAACTCTATCAGCAATTGTCAGCCTGGGAAAAGCAAAGCTTTGAGGTAACGGGACCGGTACGGCTGATGCTGAAAAACCGCTTGCACTATGAATCTAAAGCGGGCGAGCCGACCCAGGATTACCGTATCCGGTATTGGCTGGATGACGCCAAAGCCCAAGCGCTGGATTTTTCCACCAGCGTCGAAACCAGGCGCATCATTACAGTGAATGCGGACATCGTGGTGACCGGACGTGAAGAACGGGGCTACCTGGAAATTCCCGCCGGACGGCATAAACTGGTATTACAGGCGGATAGGGATGTGTATCTGCAAGTGTTGGCGCAAACCGAACAGGATTATTTGTTCGGCAATTTGAACAAGCCTCGAGTCAGCGTTGATGAGATTCGCAGGCAAGGCTTGCTGCCGACCACTGAATTGCCGTTGCAAGCAAAAACGGCAGTGCGAACGGCTCATGACAATCGCCGTCAGGCAGGCGGCATGGCGGCGAGTAACAGCTTCCGCGAGGCCGCTTTACAGCGCAGGGACTATCCCGCAGGCTTGGCGGAGACCGAACAATTGCAGAGCTTGAGCAGTTTTTATCGCGATTTGTTACCCGGTAAAAAAGCTTCCCCAGTCGCACAATTTATGGCGTATTTTTTAGCGGAGACGTTAGCCGATGTTAACCGGACGCAAGGCAATGCTGTGCTAGCCGATCAGCATTTATCAGCCGCCTTAAAGCGAGTCAGCAGCGCCTACTTTACCGTCCTGCCCGGCACAAAGGCAGTGGAGGCCAATGAATACACCTTGCCGACACAACAAAGCACGGGGCAATTGCGCCTGATCATCGACAAGCGCGACTGCGTAGAACGTGTGTTGCGTATACAAATTGACCGTCAACCGGCCGGAGAGATTCGCTTGCGTTGCGATATCGCGCTTAATCCCGAAGCATTTGCGTCCTCAATGGCCAAAACCGCCTTGCTTGGCTTGCAACAAGAGCACGATGCATTGAAGGTCGGTCTGCCGCCGTTTTTTTTCGGGCTCAATCAAGCCCCGGCGCCGTTTATCGCGGCGGCGGTTTACGAATTGCCTGTTCCTAAAGACGCGCGCACTGTCACGCTCCGCCAAGTAGCCGGGCCCGATGCTCCGCCTGTCAATGCAGCGCTACAGTATCGCGCCGCGAAAGCCTTTGTATCGTCCGAACACAGTTATCTGGCGCGCTTACTCGAAGCGCGGGACAAGCGCCCGTTTGCAACGTTTCTCCAAAACCTGGCTGCGGGGACGGATAGTCCGATTCAGCTAAAGGTGCTCGGTTCACCTTCTGAACCGCTTCCAAACGAATGGGTGCCTTTACAACGCTTATTACAAAGCGAATACCGCTTGTATAAGGCCTCAGTAATCGCCGATCCAACGGAACAGGCGACATTAGCGGGCGATGTACAGGTCGTGGACGATGAAATCGCCCTGGCCGACAGCGCGGAAAAACGCGGGCAATGGCTGGAAGCGTTGGAACACCGGGCGAAGGTCGTCAACTCTTCAAGCGGACCTGCGCGTCACCGGGCGCAATTGGCGCAGGCCAATGATTTAAGCAAGTTGGGTGAAGATTATTTAGCGGAAACCCTACGCCGGTATTTGTCTCTGTATGCCGATGCTGGCGTGGCGGAATCGGCCGTTATTCAGTTAAGCGAACAATATCGGGCGCAAAACAATAACGCGGCCTTGCAAACGCTCGCTGCGGCGATGCTCGTCCATCGTCCCACGGTTGAACACCGTCGTTTATTGTTAAATGCCTTAATGAAAAACGGTGAATACCGTTTTGCCCTATTGTTGGGTTTGAGTTTTTTCGAACCGGCTGCCGAACAAGCTATTGAACGAGTGCCGCTGGAGGCGATGTTAACAGCCGCCTATCAATTGGAATGGTGGGAAACTTATGACCGGCTACAGAACCAATTACCGCCTGCCCGACGCGCCTTCTGGCAGGGCTTGAAAGCCCAGCAACACGGCGATTATAAGGCCGCTCTGAAGGCGTGGTCGGCAGTTGAATTACAGCCCTGGCATGATTATTTACAACAAGGTTTACAGTTACGCGATCGCTTGATGCAGGTTACCGAGCAAAACGCGGTGTCGATCTATAAACAATGGTCTGACTGGCAACAACGATATCCCGGCTCAACAACCTGGCAAAATGCTTTATGGCATGTTAAGGATTACGCGGGCGGCGATAGCTATTATGCGGTCGAGCGCGATGTTTATTCGCAGGCCGTTAGGGCCACTGTAGAGCGGCCTGTGGTTTTGGGTGTCATGGGGCCGGTCACGTTGAATTTGCAAATACGGCCGTTACATCGATCCTCACAAGCGGATTCCGCAATCGACGGTTGGCTGCAAATTAACGATAATAATGACACCACCCGTTATCCATTCAGTAATAACCTGCCCGCACAAGGGCTTAGGGTAACCGGCGCCGATGACTTACAAGTCGGCAATGTCGTCAGCCTTGTTTATCAGGTTGGGCAAGGCTGGCATGAAGTGCATCTGAGTTCCGAGCAAGCGCCGTTGTCTATCGGCATTCAGGAGCAACGCCCTGAATTGGCGTTAAGCGTACTGCCGGTGTTACACCCGGACAGTTTTGCCGGGATGACCTCTATCGGTCGGGCCGAGAAGGTGCATACCGCTGATAAATCCGTTTTTAAATGGCTTAGCGCATGGAAATAACGCCTGCCCGAACCGGGACGCCTTGCCGTCAAATAGCCACCCTGTTGACAATGCCGCTATTACTGGTCGGTTGTTCCGTTTATGATTTTAAGCAAGCGCTTGCTCCGGCCAATAGCGCTTTATTGATACATCAGGACGGCCCGCATAATAGGCTGAGCATGCCTGTTGTGCTTGACTCGGCGCCACAGTATTTGAGCGGCGTACGCGTTAACCCCGAACAAATTCCGGTAACGCCTTCCCGCTCATTGGCTGTAGCAACGGATTTAAGTGAATCTCTTACGCCGGTTAGCAGCCTGGAACAGGCGCAGAAAACGCTGATTCGCTACCTGGCGGCTGTCGAAGAACAGCCCGAACGGGTTGAAAAACTGATAGCCGATGCCGAGCAGTTGGCGCAACGCTATAGCGATGACGCATTGATGCAATCCTTGTTGCAACGCTTGTTGCGCTACAGCGACTGGCAACCGGTGAATTCGATTATCAATAATGCGGGCATTGATTTTGTCAGTTTTAACAGTTGGCAACCGGAAAGCCCGTTTATCCGAACCCGTCGTGCTTTATTACCGCCGGTGGCGGATAATGAGCATGTGATCTTTGGCGATCAGCGCCTGGTTTTACTGATGACCAACACCGCAGCGGTCGCGCTGTCCATAGGTGCCCGCCTGGATGATATACCTTTTTTGCCTGCATCGCCGACGACCCTGATCTATCAATTGGATGGCGGCGTCGGTCGGCAGGTCGAACTGGTTGATAATGCCGATTGGCTGCGCTTTACCGTCATCGTTCCGGCAGGCGAACATGCGCTCCGACTTTATCAGCAACAGCCGGTCGGTAATCAGTACGTAAAATTGAAATTTGATGAAAATTCGACCGATTTGGCCGTAGCGCAGGAGCGCCCTTATTTTATCAGTACGGCGGCCGCCCCGTTGACGTTTTACAGCCAGGGGCCGTCGAGTTTGCGCATTGATGAACTGGACGACGGGCTTGTCTCCTATCGCTATCAGAATGTTCCCGAGGGTTGGCATACCATCAGTTTGCCGCCGCCCGCAGGAAAACCGCGCAGTTTGTTGCGCGTCAGTCAGCGGATTGCCAACTTGCAACCGAAACCACTGCGTAACCGGATCATACAGCGCAGCTTATTTCCCGTTCCGCCTGCTGTATCGGTGCCTAAAGCGCATACCGTCAGCGACAAGGTAGAGCTGGTCGATGCCTTTGCATTAGGTCGGCAAGAAGACGGCACTTGGAGTTCGGGTATTGATTATATGCGTCGAAATAACAAGCAGGAAAGCGGCTCAACGTTGCCTTTAGAGCAATTTGCCCAGTATCGGATGAATTACCGCTATTTCGACGAACCGCACGCCGCATACTGGAATTCGCAGGGTCTGTTTCGTATTCGGGAATATGGCGGCCCTACCTTTGGCTTCAATGAATCGGTTTATTACAACCCCGAGTGGTTGCCGTTTAATGTGCATTCCAGCGCCAAAGTGTTCACACAAGCGCCGCATGATGATTGGGAAGCCTTGGCGCAGTGGGATATATCCATTGCCCAGGCTTACAATCTGCATCCGAAAACGCGCATCATTCCCGGATTATCCTTCTTTGCACGGGTGATGACTCTGCACGACAGCCCATTGGACTCAAGTGCCCCCGATTTTAACGTCAGAGCCCGGGAAATCGATCAAGATGTTTATACACCCTATAAGGCGCAACACTCGGCGGGATTGACCCCGGCATTATCGCTGGAGCACCGGCCCTGGCTGGATACGGTTTGGTCGGTTAAAGGTGCGGTGCAGTCTTATGAAGACCTCAATTTTACCAATCCCGATCACTATAGAAGCGAATTCCATTGGCAACAATTACTGGGTAGTGTGGTGTTGGATGCGTCTTATCGCACGGCATTTTACCAGGCAAACGGGGTCGACAGGCCGCATGCCGTTACCCGCAGTTTCGCTGAACTGGAATTGAATTGGCAACACTGGACCCGTCATCAAAACCGCATCGAGGTCTCCGCGCAGTACGGCTACGACATGCAACGCGACGCCCACCTTGCCACGTTGTCATTGACCTATCACTTTGGCGAAGGACGCGGACTCAGGGATTTTGCCCCCCATGAAATTGATTTTCGCGATATTCGGCAACGACAGTCCGGCAACGCCGATAATAATGTGATGCGCGATGCCGGTGCTTCCGCGCAGTAATGGCTAACAGTGCAATGAGACAATCATGAGCGCGCAAATCTTCAGCCTTAGCCGTCAAGAAATAATCGACTTGCTGGTACGTGGACAGAATCGCTATTGGCAGCAACTGAATGCCGATTTGCTTGAGCGGTTATGCGCCGACTTTGAATACTGGCCGGAGGCGACTTTTGCCGAATCGGAACAAGACCGCAGTGAGTTAGGGCGAAAGGCCCAGCATCTGGTCAGTTTTATGCGCTACGATATCGGCCAGATTGTCGCCGGTTTGGCAACCCTGGAAAATCAATTCGGCACCTACAGTAATCGCTATACCAAAGCCCGGACTGACGAGGATAAAAAACTGCACATTCTGGATTACGCCAAGACATTAGGCGCCACCGATCACGAGTTGCGTCAAGACGAGCGGGCCTTTAAACGCTGGTTTGGACATGATGCCGTCAGCGACCGCTACCAACGTCGGCACTTGGAAACAGAGCGCTATTTGAGTTTTATTTTGCAGTGCCTAGGTCGAATGGCCGCGTTGGTGCTCGCCGAAGACGGCGATATTGTCGGCTATCGGCGCTTATGGCAACGCTTGGCCCTGGAGCCGGTGTTGCAACCTTTATTGGAATACAAAGGCGACAAGCGCGTGGTGATCAGTGCGTTTAATGCCTTGTCCGTCGCCTTGCTTGCTGTACCGAAAGATCTACAGCACAGTAGCGTTTCCGAGGCCGGCTTACGGTTTATTTATCACGCCTGCTTTAAAGGCAGCCAGTCGATCTGGGTGCAATGCGAAGCCTTGAGTTTATTACAAAGCGCATCGCCGCAATCTTTAAAGGTGGTGCTAGGCAAGCGCCTTAGCTATCCTAAAAACACTGAAGATTTGTTTGTGCGCCGCAAAGTCGTGCAAATCATCGCCGAGCAACTCGCGGTCGAACCCGAACTGGCAGACTTATATGAATTAGTGCTACAGGACCCTTGTCCGTCGGTGCGGCAAAAGCTGGCCGACATGCTGCCGGAAACCGGTCAGGCCGTGATGAAGCGCTATTATCCGGCGCTGTTGTTTACCGATGTCGCACCGCCGGTTCGCGCTTCCGCCTTGCTAAGTTTGTTGCCGTTGCTGCAACGCGAGGAGGGTTTTGATTTGGCCCTGGCGTATTTACAACAAAGCCTGACAACCGAAAAAGAGCGTTTTGTGTTGCGGGTGGGCTTGCATGTCTGCCGCACCGGACTGGACAAGCTGTTAGCCGCCAACCGGCCTTTCCCCAAAGAGACCTATGTAAACAGTTTATTGCCGGCGCTTAAGGAACTGCACGAAAATCAGGCGTCGCTGGCGGTGAGACGTTACGCCGCGCAAACCAGCGAATATTTATTGTGTCACGCCGACGAAGACAAACACCGGCGTATTACCAGCCTGGCCCGATTCCTCGATACTGTTCCGCCCGGTAAAACCCGGCGCATTCCGAAGTCGCTTTTGACATCGGACGATGCCGAATTAGGACGCTTATTGTCGGTGCTTGCTCAGAACGATTTCGGTTTCGACATAGAAAATAACCTGTTTGGGCGTTTCGTCACCCGAGGTCATGCTTTCGGATTTCGCATCTGGCGATTTTTGCACGAGTTCCGGCATCCGTCGCCTGATAAACGCCAGGCCTTCAATCATACGATTGGCCGCTTATTCTGGGGCGACATGCGAGTGCCTTCGGCGATTTTATCCGAGCTTGCCGAAACCAAAGTGCCCGGTGAACCGTTGTTTATGGATACCGAGGACGGCTGGCGCGGTTATTTGCCGTTAGTTGACGAAGTGATTTCGGCGTTGGCCTTAGGTCGTCAAAGCAGCTATTTTTACCACAGTGAAGGCATTACCCGACTGCAACCGCCGCGCAATGTATTTACGCGCTGGCGGGCAAGCTGGACGATTACCTGGCGCTTTGCCGACTATGCACGTCTTAGAAATTGGCAGGAAAAAAGCCAGCAACCGGCGCAAAGTTATCTGAACGCGCTGGCCGAGTTGGGTATTAAAGTGACATTTACCGGGTACGAAACCGAAAATCCCCGTTTTCAGTCCGTCGATCCGGCGGTGTTGCGGTTTTTTCCGGCATTTTTCCCGGCGCTGCCCGGCGCGGACCAGGCGTCATCGCTGTGGACCGATTTTAAAGATTACTTCGTTTCCGTGTATGAAAATTCACTGTATGAATTGGCGATTTTTATGATGGCGGCTGTCGGCTATTTCATGGGCAGGAATATTTACCTCTATCGGAAAATAGTCGATGCCAGAAACCGGCTGCCGCTAGTGTTGGGCGGCTGGGGAACCCGCGGCAAGTCCGGTACCGAGCGCATCAAGGCCGCGTTAATCAATGCCTTGGGACACAGCATCGTGTCCAAAACCACCGGCTGTGAAGCGATGTTTTTGCATGCCCATCCGTTTGGGACGCTACGGGAGATGTTTTTATTCAGGCCCTACGACAAAGCGACGATTTGGGAGCAGCACGCGCTGGTTTGTTTAGCCGATAAATTACACTGCGAAGTGTTTTTATGGGAATGTATGGGTTTAACGCCCTCCTACGTCGACATCCTGCAACGGCAATGGATGCGCGATGACATATCCACTATTACCAACACCTACCCGGATCATGAAGATATTCAGGGCCCGGCAGGCGTTAATATTCCGCAAGTAATGACCAATTTTATTCCGCATAACGGCTCGTTGCTGACTACCGAAGAGCAAATGCGCCCGATTCTGCAAACAGCGGCACGGCAGCGCAACACGCGCTTTAAACCGGTGGGTTGGCTGGAAGCCGGTTTATTGGCGGAAGACGTGTTGGCGCGCTTTCCCTACGACGAACACCCATTTAATATCGCCCTGGTGCTGGCGTTAGGTGAAGAGTTGGGTATTGATCGCGATTTTGCGATAAAAGAAATGGCCGACCGCGTGGTTGCCGACATCGGTGTATTGAAAACCTTTCCTCCCGCGCCCTGGCGTAGTCGGCGCCTGGAATTCGTCAACGGCATGTCGGCCAATGAACGCTTCGGGTGTTTAAGTAATTGGCAACGTTGCGGTTTCGACCAAATAACGCCGGAACAACATCCCGGCACCTGGATCACCATTGTGGTCAACAATCGCGCCGACCGCATTGCGCGCTCGCGGGTGTTTGCCAGCATTATCGTCAAAGACATCAGCTATGACCGTTGCGTGCTGATCGGCAATAATCTGACGGGCTTGGTCAGTTATATCAAAGAAGCCTGGGCCGAATGGCGGGACACCATCAGCCTGCAGGCGCTTGACGAAAGCCCCGCCGCTATTGCGCTACGCATGGCGCGACGCTTTCGCATCCCGTACACGCAAGCATTGCTGCAGCAACGATTGGGCATCATGTTGAAAGCTCAAAATGAAGCCGTCGATATGGCGGCCGTGCTGGCGTTGAAGGATCAACCCGAGGCGTTACGGGCTTATTTATTAGCGGAAAACATTGCCCACCACCAGACCATTATTAACTGTTTTCAGCAAGACACGGCGTTGTTGGCCGGTTATGAAAATTTCATCAAACAAATCGGTCAGGCAAACGACCAGGTTACGGAAAGCCTGGAAAAAGACTTTCACAACTTGCTCTGGCAATGGTTCGAGCAAAAACTGGTCGTGGTTGAAGACTATTACGCTACCGGCAATCAAGTCATAGAAACCATAGGCCACGCCACCCCGCCGGGGTTCTATAACAAGATCATGGGTATTCAAAACATCAAAGGAACAGGGCTGGATTTTGTCTATCGATGGCAAGCATGGGAAACCTGTAGTAAAGCCTGCCGGCAACTCCTCGATCCATCCGCCGCGGAATCGGCGCGAGGACTGCGCGCTCTGGCCGCATTTCAGGAACACGGCGTCTTGACCGAAGAAACCGTAACAACAACGTTAACTCAAATGTTTGACTCGTTGATTGCCCAAAATGAATATTACCAAGCTGAATTGCGACTGATTAAAGCCACTTTGGAACAGGCTTTAACGCGTTTGGCTAACCAAAATAACCCAAAAACCTCCGGCAACTCATGGCTAAGTTCTGTTACCAATGTTTTGGAAGCTTTTTTGGATGCCGGAGACGCCGTTAAACGCCGCAAAACCGCCGATCAAATCTATAAAGATCTTATTACCGAGCGCATCAGCCACGAACGCGCGGCACTCGAATTACAACGCATCAATAAACGCCAAAAAGGCGGGTGGCTTCAAAAACAATAAACGGGCGTTACTCAGTCAAACCCAAATCTGCTGGGTTTTAGTGCATCGCCACGAACGGTATTAATGATCAACCCCCGCATCATCAAACGTAGCCATTTCATTCAAAAATCCTAGCGCTGATTGCAGTAACGGAAAAGCGATGGCGACGCCGGAGCCTTCGCCGAGGCGTAGTTCCATAGCCAGCAAGGCCTTGGCGTTAAAGTGGTTTAATAAGGCTTGGTGGCCTTGTTCGCTGGAGACATGGCTGAACACGCAATAATCCAGCACTTCCGGGTATAGTTTAGCGGCGACCAACAGCGCCGCGCTGGCTATAAAGCCATCGACCATAATCAGCATGCCCAGTTCGGCGGCTTTCAGATAAGCGCCGACCATCATGGCGATTTCGAAGCCACCGAAGGTTGCCAGTACCGATAACGGTGCTGTGGTGTTGTCATGGTGTGCAATGGCCTGTTGTAATACGGTCAACTTGTTCTGTAGCTGCTGATCGTTTACGCCGGTACCGCGACCGACGCATTGTTCCAGTGGGATAGCCGTCAAGGCGTGCATCAGCAAGGCCGCAGACGAGGTATTGCCGATGCCCATTTCACCGAAACCGGCGCAGTTGCAGCCCTTTTCATATTGCCGCCTTACGATGTCCGATCCGGCGCGGACAGCTTTCAGACAATCGGCTTCGGTCATGGCCGGATGGCTCAGGAAATTGCGGGTGCCTTTGCCGATTTTTGCATCGATCAATGCCGGGTGAGTGTCCAGGTCGGCGTTTACTCCGGCATCGACAATCAGCAATTCCAGTTGGTGTTGCCGGGCAAAAACATTAATCGCAGCGCCTCCGGCCAGGAAATTCGCCACCATTTGCGCGGTAACGATTTGCGGGTAAGCGCTGACGCCCGCTTCGACGATGCCGTGGTCGCCAGCAAAAATGATGATGCAGGGTTTGTTTAAACTCGGTGTCAGCGTGTTTTGACAGCGACCGATTTGCAAGGCCAGCGCTTCCAGTTGGCCTAAAGAGCCCAACGGTTTGGTTTTCTGGTCGATTTTGGCTTGTAATGCGGGCGTCAGTGTTGATTTCAGCGGGTGTATAACAAAGTCTAGCGGCACGGTGTATTCCATTGGTTTTCAAATAACAAGTTTTTCAGGTCTTTACGATCGGCCCATTGGCTCTGTTCCAGCATCGGTTTATCGTAAAATTTTTCCACATGACCCAGGCAAAGAACGGCGACGGGTTGACTGTCTTCGGGCATCTGTAACAGCGTTCTCAAGGCTTCGGGTTCAAACAGCGACACCCAGCCTAACCCTAAGCCTTCAGCCCTTGCCGCCAGCCACATATTTTGAATCGCGCAGGCCAGCGAAGCCAAGTCCATCTCCGGCAAGGTGCGCCGACCGAAAATATGTTGTTGCCGTTGCTCGCATAATGCCGCGACCAGCACGACACCGCAGTCCAGAATGCCTTCTACTTTCAGCTTCATGAATTCGTCCTCGCGCTCGTTCAGCGCTTTGGCGGTGAGGATGCGTTCCTGCTCGACGAGACCGTGAATTGCTTTGCGCAAGTCGGGGCAGGTGATGCGAATGAACCGCCACGGCTGCATAAATCCGACGCTGGGCGCATGATGGGCGGCATCGAGCAAGCGATTCAACAGCTCGGGATCAATCGGATCAGGCAAAAAATGGCGCATATCCCGGCGTTCGTAAATGGCGCGATAAACGGCGGCACGGTCGGCGTCCGGGTAAGGGGATTGAGGCATGATGAGCTTGATTGGTAATGGAATATCAACATTTAGCGTGCCTTAATGCTAATGGACAGTCGGCTAAATGGGCGTGTATTATTCTAATAAATTATCGTCAACGAAGGAGTTTATATGGCCAATCTAGCCTTGGTTCTACCAGAGCAGCCGGTTACGCCCGAAGCGTATCTGCTGATGGAAAACGACAATAACATCGGTATCCGCCATGAGTATGTTAACGGTCTCGTCTACGCCATGACCGGGGCAAGCCGTAATCATAACAGAGTAACTCGCCGCCTTATGAGGCTTTTAGATCAACATTTGCAAGGGTCCTCTTGCGAGCCGTTTCAATCGGATATGAAAGTAAAAATCCAGCGCGGCGACGATGTGCGTTTTTACTACCCGGATGTGCAAGTGACTTGCGAGGAGGAAACCGATCGCTATTATAACGAACACCCTTGCTTGATTATGGAAGTTTTGTCCGAGACCACGCAGCGCGTTGACCGTACAGAAAAACGCCTGGCCTATCAAATGATCGAACGATTACAGGAGTACGTTCTGCTATCGCAGGATTCCTCCTATCTGGAAATTTATCGCCGCCGGACCGAGTGGCGGCGTGAGAGTTTTAGCGGAAGCGACAGTATTACGCTGGAATCGGTTGGTTTAACTTTTCGGGTGGAAGAACTTTACGAAATATAGCAAAGTTTACTTGCTCAGCTTTAATCTTCATGAACCAAATCGACTTTATCGTAAATATCGCTCAAGGCCAGTGTTTCGCCCAGTTGGGCAATGGGCAAGTTATCGGTCAGGGCGCTGTATTCGGTTAACAACCATTGCTTGGGCGCTTGTTTGACAAAATGCTCGACATGGACTTTATCCTGGCTGATCAGTATATAGTCCTGCAAATCGGGTAGATGACGATAAATTTCAAATTTTCCGCCACGGTCGTAATCTTTGGTGCTGTCGGACAGGACTTCAATCAGCAATTGCGCGTTACAAACCGTGTCGCGGCGGTTTTGCCAGTAGTCAGGTTGGCCTTTTATCACCAGGATGTCGGGGTAGGTGAAAGATTCGGTGTCGGGGATCTGGAGTTTTACATCGCTTGCCAATACACGGTAATCGCGTTTTTTAAACGCAATACCTAAAATGATGCACAGGTTGATAACAATTTGGTTGTGATTAATGGTGCCGCCTGCCATTGGAAAAACCTCCCCTGCATAATATTCGCTTTTAAATTCGGCGACTTCTTCCGCCGCCAAATAATCTTCAATCGAGTAATGTTTTAATACGGGTACTGTGTTCATTGTGTTGACCTGTTGTTTGGCATCTGAGGCAATGGCTTCCTGACTAAACCGCGTATGGATGCACTGCCTCAAACCCATGCACCTTGGCTTTGGTGGTAAACACAGGCGGCGTCCAGCTTTGTTGTTCCTGCCCCGCGATATAGCCGGCCAGCCAGTTTGCCTGACTGCGTATCGGTAGTACGAAGGCGTAGAGTTTTCCGTTCGGTAATTCCGCGACATCGCCCAAGGCATAGATGTCTTCATCACTGGTTTGCAGATACTGGTTGACCTTGATGCCTCTGCCGACTTCCAGACCGGCTTGTTCGGCCAGTTCGGTATGCGGCTTGAAACCGCACGCGACAATCAGCGCATCAAATTCGCTGGTCACATCGGTTTTTACGCAGACTTTTTCCTCCTGCTTGATAAAGCCCTGCACCGCCTGATTCAACAACACCTTGACGCCGGAATCCTGTAACACTTTATGCAACAAGGCTGAATCTTCGGGTTGTAACTGACGTTCCATCAATCGGTCCATGGCATGAAACAGCGTGACTTTATCGCCGACAACGGCGAGGTCGGAAGCGACTTCACAACCGATCAAGCCTCCGCCGATGATGGCCCACTCAGGTTTCCGGTTTTTATTTACAAGCCCTGTACGAAACTTGCGCAAGGCTTTTAAATCAACCAGGCTGTTCAAACAGAAAAACAGTTGGCTATAGGGCCTGAAGGGAGGCGGGATGAACGCCGCAGAACCGGGCGCCAGGATCAATTTGTCGTAATTGAGCGATTTTTCCTGACAGGAGCCTTCAATGGCAATGGTTTTGTTGCTTCGATCAATCGCCGTTATGTCGGCACCGCTGATGACGTTGATGTTATTTTCGCGCAGCTTATCGAAGGTTTTCAGGATAATGGTTTGTTCGATGGTGTCCTTGCTGAAGCCGCGGGAAAGCAGAGGCCGTGAATAATAGCCGTCATTTTCCCTGGTTATCAACGTAATTTCCGCGTCTTCGGAGTGTGACCGATATTTTTCCGCGAAACTGACACCGGCTACACCGGAACCTATTATTACGATTTCCATACTGCTCTCCTCTGTACCGGCTGTAGCCGGTCAAACCATAACCAAATTAAATCATTAATTCAAATTCGCTTTTGTCTACGCCGCATTCAGGACAACGCCAATCATCCGGTATTTCTTCCCAACGCGTACCGGCTTCAATGCCGGAATCAGGATCGCCTTCCGCTTCATCATAAATATGACCGCAAACGCCGCACTGGTATTTTTTATAATCTGACATCATCATTGTTCTCTTTTAAAGTGTTTATTCAGTATATATTCTACTTTTTGGGATGACCCCTTAAAGTGGGCCTGACTGTAACAGTTCTATTGTAATTTTCAATGCAAATTTATTTAAACGGCAGGTAAGAGGCTGCATCCTGTTTATAGATTTGGATGGCTTGTTGTTCCCTCGCTAAAAATTGTTCGATCGCTTTTGCAAACCGGGCGTCTTTAAGCCAATGCGCCGAATAGGTCGACACCGGCTCAAATCCACGGGAAATTTTATGTTCGCCCTGCGCACCGGAATCGAAGCGCTGCAAGCCGTGTTCAAGACAATAATCCAGGCCCTGGTAATAGCAGGCTTCAAAGTGCAGGGCGTTATACTCTTCATAACAACCCCAATAGCGGCCATACAGGGTATCGTTGCCGATAAAGCTCAGCGCGGCGCCGACATAGCGCTTGTCTTTGACGGCCAGCACCAGCAATAACCTATCACCCATCGTTGCCGCAAGTTGCTGAAAAAACGCTTCATTTAAGTAGGGCTGCGAGCCTTTTTTTAAGTAGGTCATGGTATAAAATTGGAAAAACACCTGCCATTGCTGTGCGCTGGCGGCTTTCCCGGTAATGCGCAACAGTTCGACACCTTGCTCATCGACCTTGCGCCGTTCCCGTTTGATCATTTTGCGCTTGGCTGCGTTTAATGTATCCAGAAAATCATTAAAATCCCGGTAGCCTTTGTTAAACCACTGAAACTGCACGCCCTCGCGTATTCCCAATCCCAATGAACGCAACAATTCGGTTTGTTGCAAGTCGGGAAACAGGCAATGCCATGAAGAAGCGTCCTGTTGTTCGGACAGTTGTTTGATAAATGCCAGCAACAGACGGGTAATTTCAAGCCGATCACCCGTGTCTTTGACACAGAGGCGCGCGCCTTGACAAGGCGTAAAGGGGATGGCGGTCAGCCATTTGGGATAATAGTCCAGCCCGGACTGGTGATAGGCATGCGCCCATTGATGGTCGAAAACGTATTCGCCGCGTGAATGGCTTTTAAGATACAGCGGCATGAAAGCAAGCAATTCATCGTCTTTCATCACCAGTAGGTGCGCAGGCAACCAGCCGGTTTGCTCCGATACCGAGCCGCTTTGCTCCAGTGCCGATAAAAACTCATGACGCAGAAAGGGATAAGCCTCACCGGCAAGATGATTCCACGCTAGCCTATCTACCTGCGCCATGCTGTTGATCATTTTTATTTGCATGAAAAACTGTTGGCTATTTTTAGTGCTTTTCGTGAGCAGCGATCATGGGCATTATTCGTTAATACTACGCCGCGGATCAAAAGCATCCTGCACGGTATCGGCAAACAGGTTGGCGGCCAGCACCAGCGCGAACATAAACACAAAAGCGGCGGACAAGGACCACCAAACTACCGGTTCTCGGGCCATTTCCAGACGCGCGCCGTTAATCATGTTGCCCCAACTGTAAGTGGTCGGATCGACGCCGATATTGATATAGGACAACACGGCTTCGGCCAGGACCAGCGAACTGAAATCCAGCACTACCGAAATTAACACGATGTGCATGACATTGGGCAGGATGTGGCGTAGCAAAATCCGGCCCTGTTTGACGCCCAGGGCATGGGCCGCCTGCACGTATTCCATTTCCCGAAGCTTCAGGGTTTCCGCCCTGAGCAATCGGCACAAGCCGGTCCAACTGGTTACACCGAGAATCAGGCAAAGAAACAGCAGGCGCATATCCGCGCGCACCACGACGCTGGTGAAATCGGCTTCGTGATTGGCCATATAAACCTGAACGACCAGGATAGATGCGGCTATCAACAACACGCCGGGAATGGAATTTAACGTCGTGTAGATATATTGAATGACATCGTCCACCCAGCCGCGGAAAAAACCGGCGAGGATGCCGAAAATGATCGCCATCGGCAACATGATCAAGGTTGTCAACGTGCCGATAACCAGGCCGGTGCGTATGCTTTTTACGGCTTGATAAAACACGTCTTCGCCGACTTTGTCCGTGCCCAGGACGTGGTAATAGGCGGATAAATCGATCAGCGTGTAAGCGAGCGTGATAATAATAAAGATGACCGCCCAAATGGTGACGGCTGATTCGCTGCTTTTGGTATTTGCGTTAGCCGACATGTTGCGGGTAAGCCGGACCGCACCGTTTACACCCAGATACACGAGCAAAAACAAGCCGACACCTTTTGCAAAACCCAGTCCGGTTTTTTGCAACACATCAGGCAGATGCTGGGTGTCCGGATCATCCAGATGCCTGCCGCCGAACTCCAGGCGCGGATAGCCCCATTGCATGGTGCCGTCTGCTGTCGCCATCATTTCTTTGCTGTAAAGCGTTGTTGCAAAAGGCGCCGAATAGGTTTTTTCGCCATGCTCCCGGAGCGGTGTCGCCCAATCATCCAGAAGGCTGATAATTTCATTGCCTTTATCATTGGCAGGCTTGAAATGCACGGAATCCAGCAAGCCGATCAGCACAAAGAATACCAGCACCACCAGCGACACCATGCCGGTTTTATTACCCGCTATTTGTTGCAAGGGGCGCTTAATGTGTTCCTGACCGCAGAGATAAAATCCCAAGCCCAGCATGGTCAGAATCAGCGAAAAAATCAGCGCGTCAGTCCATAAAATAATCATTACGAAAACCTATAGCGGTAATTTTTTTATACGTTAACGCTGCTTTTTTCATTCGTTCCGTCGGTTCCGGCGGATTATCCAGCAGGGCAAAAAACATCTGCCAATCATTGCTGTCGAAGCGGGTTTTTTCATGTTCTGCAATAACAGTCTGTGCCTTTTCACGAATACTTTGTCTGATAAATTTACTTTTGTCCAAATTGGCATAGCTTCTCGCTTGTTCAAGGACCTGCAATGTCACCGCATCGATCCGAATTTTTAATACCGCCTGCTTATTGGTTGCTGTCATAATTTACCTCGCTTTGTGTCCCTGAATTTATAATAAATCGGCCCATTGTACCCACAAACTGCAAGAGCACCCACTTCTACTTTCACGGTGATCCCGCTATGCCAAATAAGCTGTCATTCCGGCATACCCTCAGGCGGACAAGTGGATTGCCGGAGCCGATAGATCGCTTTTTACGATGTTTGCAAAAATTTATCTGATTTATCTGCGGGACGGCGCACTATTGTCGTAACAGATGATCAAAATAATTAAAAAAGGCGGGTTGAAAAAGCTATACTCAACAGACTTCCACAGGTAGCGATAAGAGAGACCAAATGAATTTGAATCTGGAAAAAATAAACGGTGTCAGCGTACTTTTTGTTCAGGAAGAAAGAATAGACGCGCATAATTCGAGTGAATTAAAGGAAGCACTACTGCATATGATAGAACAGGGTGATGTCACTATTATTGTTCAGTTAGAGCAGGTGCGTTTTATCGATAGCTCGGGATTGGGCGCGTTGCTGTCGGGTTATAAAAATGCGGCGGCAAAATCAGGCAAGCTTGCTTTGGCCTGTTGCAGGCAACAGGTATTATCGATGTTTGAGCTAACCCGGTTGAATAGGGTCTTTGAGATTTATGCTGATTTGAACGAAGCTTTTGACAATGAAACCTAGAGGTCGTGTATGTGCGTTTCGACGATTCAGATAGATGTTATTATCCCGACACAAACCAAATACCTGAATTTGATCGGGAGTATTGGTGAGCGTATAGCCAAGGAACTGGATCATTATGCCGGTGACCGGGAGGCCTTGGCTTACCATCTAAACCTGGTATTGACGGAAGCGACCGCAAACGCCATCAAACATGCCAATTATGATAACCCGAAAGACACGGTCAGAATCCTGATTCATATTCAGGATAATGAACTGAATATCAAGGTTTATGATCACGGACAGGGCTTTGATCTGGAATCGGTGCCGCTGCCCGATTTTGAACATCCGAGAGAAGGTGGCATGGGTTTATATCTCATTCGGACATTAATGGATTCAGTCACCTATACCAAACTGGATGATTGCAATGTCCTGGAAATCATCAAATATCTGTAGCGAGGGCGGGCTTTGAATAGGTTAACGACAACAACTGATAATAGCGTCAACGGTACCTGGGATGTAAGGTTCCGGGAATTGGCGACAAGGGCTTTGGGAGTGGAATCCGCTGATGGTTTGCGGCGGAAATACCATGCGGCGTTGTCGGCTGAATACCAGGCTTTGGTGTCGCCGCGTTATGCCTTGCAGGATCTGCTGCATCTTGAACGGCTGACCGAATCGGAGCATCAATGCGTCAGTCTGATCAATCCATGTCAGAACGTCGAGCATTACCGCCTGCATTTTTACAGTCGGCAGGAACGTTTCCTCGATGAATATATTCCTCTCCTCGAGAATATGGGCCTCAGGGCGATGGACCAGGTTCAGTTTGCCATGGTGATTGACAGCACCCCGCTGTTTATTAAAAGTTTCACCATTAAATCGGCAAAGGGCCAGTGCGCCGCATTTCCGGTATTAAGACGCCGGATGCTGGATACCATTCAAATGATGATGGATGGCAAAGTGGAAAATGATGCGCTCAACAAACTGTGCGTACTCATAGGCATGAGCTGGCAGGCTATTGATGTGCTCCGTGCTTACCGTAATTATTATCTGCAAGTAGCGCATCACACCACCCGAATTAGTGTCCACCATGCCTTGATTAATAATCCGCACGTCGCGCTTTGCCTGTTTAACTACTTTGAAGCCCGCTTCAGGCCAGATCCCGATTGGGATGATCTGATGCTCAGGGAGGAACAGGCGCTGTTTCCGTTGCGTTTGCAATTGCTGGAAAGCATGTCATCGGTTGCCAATATTAATGATGACCGGATTTTACGCACGTTTTTTAACCTGATTGATGCGACGATGCGCAGTAATTTTCATCTGCGCAGGGACTTGGCTGATTATTTCATCGCTTTTAAAATCAACAGCCTGGGTGTTATCGATATGCCCGCTCCCAAGCCGCAAAACGAGATTTATGTGCATGCCGTGGATATGGAAGGCATTCATCTTCGCGCCGGTAAAATTTCCCGCGGCGGTATTCGCTGGTCCGATCGTTTCGATGATTTCAGGACTGAAATACTGGGCTTGATGCAAACGCAGATCAGTAAAAATGCCCTGATTATCCCGACCGGCGCGAAAGGTGGTTTTGTCGTCAAACCAACAACACCGAGCGGTAAGGCGCTGCTGCAATCGGCTGCGGAACGGGAGAGAGACGCCGGAAAAAAAGCCTACCTGACCTTGATGCACGGCTTGCTGGATTTAACCGACAATTACAGCGGCGATGAAGTTGTCAGAGTTCGGAACCTGATTGCCTATGATGACCCGGACCCGTACCTGGTGGTCGCTGCCGATAAAGGCACGGCGAAATTTTCGGATATCGCCAACGGAGTCGCTGCCGAATACCGTTTCTGGCTCGATGACGCGTTCGCCAGTGGCGGCTCTCACGGCTATGACCATAAGGCCTTGGGTATCACCGCGCGCGGTGCCTGGGAATGCGTCAAACGGCATTTCCGGGAACTGGGCAAGGATATTCAAAACGAAGCCTTTACGGTCGTCGGGATCGGCAGTATGGACGGCGACGTGTTCGGCAACGGCATGTTGTTGTCGCCTTGTACCCGCTTACTGGCGGCGTTCAGCGGTCAGCACATTTTTATTGATCCGAACCCGTCCGATAATCTTGCCGCATTTAACGAACGCAAACGCTTGTTTGAATTGCCGGGATCAAGCTGGAATGATTATGACCGGACCCTCATTTCCGAAGGCGGCGGCGTTTATCTTCGCTCGGCGAAAGACATACCGATTTCTCCCGAACTGAAAAAATGGTTGGGTGTTCGCTACAAATCGCTGGATGGCGAATCCCTGATCCGTTACCTGTTGGCGGCGCCGGTCGAATTACTCTGGCTGGGCGGTATCGGAACCTATATCAAAGCCGGTACGGAAAAGCACGAAGATGTCGGCGACAGAAGCAATGATAACGTGCGCATGGATGCCGCCAATCTAGGGGCGATTGTGGTCGGTGAGGGCGCTAATCTGGGCTTTACCCAAAAAGCGCGCATTGAATACAGCTTACGCGGCGGACGTATTAATACCGATGCGGTTGATAATTCCGCCGGGGTCGATACTTCCGATCATGAAGTAAATTTAAAAATCCTGCTGACCGGTCTGCAAAAGAAAAAACTCATCGACGATTATCAGTCGTTATTTATCGACATGACGGAAGCCGTCTGCCGATTGGTATTGGCGAATAATTATGCGCAAAGCCTCTGTCTTTCCCTGGAGCAATTACGCAGCAAGGAAAATCCGGCGGCATTTTTACAACTCGCCGAACAACTGGAATCGGTTGGCTTTCTGGACAGGGTCGTGGAGTCTTTTCCTTCCACCAAGGAAGTTCTGGCGCGTCCCGAGCAAAGATTAACCCGCCCCGAGCTTGCCGTATTGATGGCATCCGGCAAAATGTACTTGACCCAGCAAATACAAAACCAGTCCGCCTTACTGCATGATGAGTGCTGTGAACCTTATTTGCAGGCTTATTTCCCTGAACAGCTCAGCAGCCGTTATAAAAGCCACTTTGCCGCGCATCCCTTATCCAGGGAAATTAAAGCCACCATGATCAGCAACCTGATCATTAATCAGGCGGGCTGCGGTTTTTTAAACCTGGACATCGATAGCGAAAATAGCCGCATTCTGGATCATGTCAGTTGCTACCTGACATTTGACCGGGTACTGGAAGGTGACGCGCTCAGGCGGGCGATTTATGCGCTGGATAATAAAATTCCGGCAGACAAGCAATATGATTGCCTGATGCAACTCGAAGAAACGCTGGCCGGTTTTTGCCGGTGGGAATTGGCGCATGATCTTAAAATACGCCCGGATGCGCAAACGATCAGCACCTATAGCCGGTATTTGAATGAATATAGCGCTTACTTTAGCGACAAATGCTCGCCTTGCGAGATCCGTATCGATGTCAAGGGCATCAGCGCCGACGAAGGGGTCTATTTTAAAAATCAACGTGAGCACTATTTGCAGGCAGGTATTCCTGAGGCGCTTGCCCAAAAACTGGCCTTGATCAGCAGCTTGAGGGATTTTCCGTTGATCGTTTCCTTGTCCATTGAAACGGCCTGTGATTTTATCGCTGTCCTGAATCTCTTCAAGGAGATCACCTGCTATCTGGGTTTACATAAAATCTATGAGCGTCTGGCGCTTATGCCCGGTTATGATTATTGGGAGCGCAAGGTATCGACCGATTTACAGGCTGAGATGAAACACGCGACAGGCCGTCTGGTCCGGATTATTCTGTCAAGCGAAGCCGCAAGCTGTTCCGCTTATTTTGAGTCCGCCGATAAAAAACAAAAACTGAATCGATACCGGCATGTCTATCAGGAAATCGGCGCGCTATCATCACAGACCTTGTTACCGTACATTGCTCTGGGTAAAGAGTTGGATGCCTTGCTTGAAAGGCTGCAAAGCTGAAATTGATCGGCATTTGCAGAATCGTTTTATACTGCAATACTATCCCGGTCAGAATCCATTACCCTTCAGGTCATCAGAATGAATCAACGCAGTTTTTTCGCTAACCGCATCCAGGGCATCCTGTCTGCGGCCTTGATTTTTTGCCCGCTTGAGGCGTTTGCCGTCAATGCCTGGAGCTATCATCAGGAAAGCGACCGGTTAACCAACTTGACTTATAGTTTCGCCCAATCGCCGATGCCGAAGCGCGGGGCTTATGACGATATGCGGCTGGAGATTGTTTGCCGGGATAATAAATTACAGGTGGTTATTGACGCCGACAGTTTGATTACGTCGCAGGGCAGCGCTTTTGATGTTGAGTACCAGATCGATAAAAAACCGCCAGTGAACATTCAAATGCGCACTTTCCCGGACTCGAAGCGAAAAGGCTATTCAGACCAGGATGCCAAGCGCATCAGCGACGATATTCTGACCGGGCAGGCCATTTTTATCCGGGTCAATACCATCATCAAGGAAGTACTGTCCAGTTCGATCTCCCTGCAAGATGCCGCCAAGCCGATACAGCAGGTCTATGCCGATTGCGGTCTAGCTCTGTCCGGTGACTCTGATGCCGAGCCGGTTTATAGCTTGGCTGATTTTGAACGGGATTTCGGCAAGCTTTCCACCGAACAGCAACAGCAGGTGCTGGATAAAATCAAAAAAATAATCATGGAAATACCTTAATGTTGAGACTATTCACTACCGAAAGCGGCACGCTGAAAGAACAGACGCCGCCTGAAAAGCCGCTCAATCAGGCGACCAACGCAGCCTGGATCGATGCCCACGATCCCAGTGACGAGGAGCGTGCCGAGTTGCAGTCGTTTTTGCGTACGTCTCTGCCGGAATCCGATGATGTCGAGGAGATTGAATCTTCGGCGCGTTACTTTTCCGATAATATCGGTATCCATGTGCGTTCGTTGTTTCTTGCACAAAGCGAGGGGCGGCATCATACCGCTTCGGTGGCTTTCATTTTGCAGGATGAGCGGTTGATCACGTTGCGTGAAGGCGCTCTAGCCGATTTTCGCCTGTTGCGCATGCGCATCCGCCGCGGACAGGTGTCGGCTAGTTCGTCGCAGGAGTTGCTGGTTGTCATCTTTGAGCAGAAGGTTGAAAACCTTGCTGACGCTATCGAAGACATTCATCGCAAGCTGGAAGATGTCAGTTACCTGGTGCTGGAAGAAATCGGCTCCGACCTGGAGTCGGCGATTGACCAGCTCGCCATGCTGGAGGACAGCAACGGCAAGATACGTTTATGCCTGATGGATACGCAACGCTCTATCGCTTTTCTGCAAAGGCATTTGCGTAGCCATCCCGAATTACAGGAAATGGCGAGGGAAATCATGCGCGATGTCGATACGTTGATGTCGCATACGACATTCCTGTTCGACAAGATCAATTTCTTGATGGATTCGACACAAGGCTTCATCAATATCGCCCAGAACAAGATTATAAAGATCTTTTCCATTGCCGCCGTGGTATTTCTGCCGCCTACTTTGGTGGCGAGTATTTACGGCATGAATTTTCAGTATATGCCGGAACTCAACTTGCAGATGGGCTATCCCGGCGCATTGGCAGTGATGCTGTTGGCGGGTATCGCGCCTTATTGGATTTTCAAGCGGAAAGGGTGGTTGTAAGTTTGATTAATTTTATTCACCACGAAGACACGAAGGGCACTAAGTTTTATAGCTTTCTTCGTGCCCTTCGTGTCTTCGTGGTGAAAAACCTAGCGTCAAACGGGACGAGAAATCCCCGTCTCGTTTGACGTTTATGTTTCAATCAATCAGCCTGACGTCTTAAAAAAGCGGGAATATCCAGGTAATCCAGGTCAACGTCTTTTTTGGCCTGTGCGCCGAAACGTGTTTCGCGGTTTTCGTTCTTGCCGCCTTGACGCATGACAGTGGGTTTATCCAACTCGTCATAATTGGTCAACCCGGCAGTCTGTTTCGGCATCATTTTAACCGGTGCTTTAACCGCTACAGCCGGTGTGCCCATACCTGTCGCCACGACGGTGACTTTGATTTCATCACCCAGGGTTGGATCAATCGCGGTGCCGATTTTGATAATGGCGTCTTCCGAGGCGAATTCATGAACGATATTGCCGACTTCATTGAATTCCGCAATACCCATATCAGCGGCGGAAATATTGACCAGGATACCGCGTGCTCCCATTAAGTTGATGTCTTCCAGCAACGGGCAGGCAATGGCTTTTTCAGCCGCTTCCCGCGCACGGTGTTCGCCTGATGCCGAACCGGTGCCCATAATGGCTGCGCCCATGCCTGACATGACGGTCCTGACGTCGGCAAAATCGACGTTAATCATGCCCGGATGAACAATCAGTTCGGTAATACCCTGAACGGCATCCAGCAAGACATCGTTAGCGGCCTTAAATGCGTTCATCAACGACACATTATTACCGAGTACCGGCAATAATTTCTGGTTAGGAATGGTAATCAACGAATCAACGAATTTTTCCAGTTCCACGATGCCTTGTTCGGCAACCGCCTGTTTCTTTTTACCTTCGAACAGAAACGGCTTGGTGACGACGGCAACAGTTAGTATACCCATTTCTTTGGCAATCGCCGCAATAACAGGAATCGCACCGGTGCCGGTACCGCCGCCCATGCCGGCGGTCAGGAACACCATGTCGGCGCCTTGCAGAACCTCTTTGATGCGTTCTTTGTTTTCTTCCGCAGCATGTCTGCCGATTTCAGGATTAGTACCGGCGCCCAAACCCTTGGTCAATTCAACGCCCAATTGAATGATCGTATCGATATTCAATTTCCTTAGCGCCTGAGCATCCGTATTGGCACAGATAAACTCAACGCCTTCAATATTGCTGCCAACCATGTGATTGACCGCATTACCACCACCACCACCCACACCAATAACCTTGATGACGGCAGTCTCACTATACATATCTACCAACTCATACTTCATTTTCGCTGCCCCTTAAATATACAATACAAAGCTATTAAGCTTAATTTACTAGAAATTGCCCTGAAACCAGTTTTTCATTTTAGATAACCATCCGGCACTTTCAGAATCAAGACTTCTGCCCAGACCCTGGTGCTCTTTTCCATACATTAACAAACCGACACCTGTGGAGTGAACCGGATTTTTCACTACTTCCGTTAACCCCGTAACATTTTCCGGTCCCCCCATGCGCACCGGCATATGAAAAATTTCTTCCGCCAGTTCGATCAATCCCATCACCTTTGAACTGCCACCGGTCAATACGATGCCGGCAGCGATCAATTCTTCGTAGCCGCTGCGTCTGAGTTCTGATTGAACCAGTAAAATCAGTTCTTCATAACGCGGCTCTATAATCTCTGCCAAATTTTGTACCGAAATCTTGCGCGGCGCCCGGTCTCCTATACTGGGCACCTCAATGGTTCCTTCCGCACTCGCCAGTTGCGTTAAGGCACAGGCGTATTTGCGCTTGATCTCTTCGGCATTGATCGTTGGCGTGCGCAAGGCGACCGCAATATCATTCGTTACCTGATCGCCTGCTATCGGTATAACCGCCGTATGCTTGATCGCTCCTTCGACGAAAACGGCAATATCGGTAGTCCCGCCGCCAATATCGATTAAACAGACACCCAATTCTTTTTCATCTTCCGTCAGTACGGAATTACAGGACGCCAATTGCTCCAGCACTATATCTTCAACCTCCAGTCCGCAGCGGCGAATGCATTTGATGATATTCTGCGATGCGCTGACACTGCTGGTCACCATGTGTACCTTGGCCTCCAGGCGAATACCCGACATCCCTATAGGCTCTTTAATGCCGTCCTGAAGATCGATCACAAATTCCTGCGGCAAAATATGCAGGATTTTCTGGTCGGCAGGAATAGCGACGGCACGGGCGGAATCGATCACTCGATCTATATCGTACTGGGTCACTTCCTTGTCCTTAATGGCGACAATACCATGGGAATTAAGGCTTCGGATATGGCTGCCGGCAATACCTGCAAATACCGATTTTATTTGGCAGCCCGCCATGAGTTCGGCTTCTTCAACAGCCCGTTGTATGGATTGCACCGTCGATTCCAGGTTAACGACCACACCTTTTTTAAGGCCACGCGACGGCGTAGTGCCTATGCCTATTATCTCTATACTGCCGTCGCTGTTGAGCTCCCCCACAATAGCCGCGACTTTCGACGTTCCTATGTCCAGCCCGACTATTAAATTACGCTCTGTTTTTTTCGCCATTTTATTTACTCTGTATTGCCTTTTTGTGTAACTATCGGTTTGTTCTCGGGATTTGCAATTGCTTTCCAGTCAATTTCTTCGGTACCGGGTTTCCATGAAATCGCGAACCCGTTCGGATATCTCAAATCAACGATGGCGATTTGTTCCACCTGTTCAGGTCCTAACACTGGCAGCGATTTCAAAAAACGCTGTAATTTTTTTAATTGTTCATTGCGTCCCAAAAGTATTTCCAGGCCCGTTGCCAACCTGATTTTCCATGCCCAACGGTCATTAACATTAAATTCGGCCAATTCCATAGACTGGTCCGCCAAGGTTGTTTTAATCCCCTTCATCATTTCCAGTACCTTTAGCTGTTGCCGGTCAGGACCGGTCAGCACAGTTAAATTCTGAAACTGGTTTATATTTTTCGGGGTAAATATCACACCCTGTTCAGTCATCAGGCTGTGCTCACCCCAACGCACATAGGGTTTTTTTTCACGCACTTTAATATCTATCGTATCCGGCCATATTCGCTTAACCGCCACCGAGTCTACCCACGGTAATGTCGAAACAGCATCATGTATAACCTGCATGTCGGCATCAAAAAAACCCGTTGTTACCAATGGCTGTAAAATTGCTCTTATTTCATCCTTGACCAAGTATTGGAAAACACCTTCCACCCGTACATATTTAACAGGCGGTTGTGCAACTACCGGTAATCGCGCCTTTACTTCATGTCCAACTATCCAGACCAAGCCGATGAACAGCAATGCCATCACCAGGAATTTTGCTGCTCGCATTGATCGTTACCCGATACTGTTTTCCAAATTGGTTTCCAAGCTTGTCTCCAGGATGCGCCAAACTAATTCGTCAAATTCAATGCCTGCCTGTTTCGCCGCCATCGGCACCAAACTGTGGTCGGTCATGCCGGGCACCGTATTTATTTCAATCAATTGGTATTGGCCTGAAGCATCAACAAAGACATCCAATCGTGCCCAACCCTTAACCCCGACTACTTGCGCAGCGGTAACGGCGATATCTTGTAACTGTTGCTCTTCGGCCTGATTGAGGCCGCAAGGGCAGTGATACTGGGTCGTTGTTGCATTGTATTTGGCTTCGTAGTCATAAAATACATTGGGCGTTTCCAGACGAATTACCGGTAATGCTACACCATCCAGTATGGCAACGGTATATTCCTTGCCGGTAACCCAGCTTTCTGCATAAACATCACAACCGAAGCCGGCTGCAAGTGCCAATGCCTTCTGCAATTCATCCCGATTATGCGCCTTGCTCATGCCGATACTGGAGCCTTCCTGGGCGGGTTTGACGATGACCGGAAAGCCCAGTTTTTCAATACAGCCGTCAATGTCCTGTTCATTTTTTAATAAATACCATTCCGGCGTAACCAGACCGAAGCCCCGCCAACACAGTTTGGTGCGAAGCTTGTCCATGGTCAGCGCAGAGGTCATCACACCACTTCCGGTATAAGGGATCTCCTGCACTTCCAGTACCGCCTGAAGTACGCCGTCTTCGCCGCCGCGTCCATGGATAATATTAAACACCCTGTCGATCTCAAGTCCCGCCAGTGCCGCAATCGGGCTTCCGGTCACGTCAACGGCAATTGCATCGACGCCTTTGCGTTTTAAGGCCTCATAAACGGCTGCACCGCTTCGCAGTGAAACGGGTCGTTCCGCGGCTGATCCGCCCATCAACACGGCGACACGGCCGAATTTTTCCGGATTTTGCACAGACGCAAGATTTTGCGTGCCTGTGGCATTTTCACCTACCATACAAACCTCAGTCTGCAAGACGACACCATGATTGTCCTCAATTTTAAGTTGAACATATTTGATTAAAGCTTCAATTTCTGCGGCCGTGGCATTGCCCGTATTGACAATGAAATTAGCATGCTTTTCCGATACGCAGGCGCCGCCGATCGCATAGCCCTTCAGGCCGGTTTGTTCTATCAGCCTTGCCGCGTAATCACCTGTCGGGTTTTTAAACACCGATCCGCAACTAGGTTGATTGGTTGGTTGCGTCTTTGCTCTTTTTTCCAATAAGCCTTTGATTTTGTTCTGGCTGGCTGTGGTATCACCGGGCTCCAACGTCAACGTGGCGGCAAGAAACCATTCATTTTCAAAACCCTGCACGGACCGGTAACTCACTTTGAAATCACCGGGATTGCGCACGCTGACTTGACCTTCCGTATTGATCATTTCTACATTTTTTACGATCGGCCAGGTTTCGCCGTCAAAAGCGCCCGCGTTCATTTTTAATGCGCCGCCCATCGTACCGGGAATGCCTGCCAGGAATTCCGCACCGGTTAAACCTTGCTCGGCGCAAAACCGCGCGACATGGGCGCAGGGAACGCCGACTTCGACATACACCAGCCCGTTTCCCAGCAGTCGCATTTCTTTCAAGCGTCCTTTGGTATTAATCACCGTACCGCGTATGCCGCCATCCCTGACTAACAAGTTACTGCCCAATCCCATCCAGAACACGGGTTCATTAGCCGGTAACGACTTGATGAATTCGCACAAATCCTGACGGTCATGCGGAATATACAGTCGATCGGCCGGGCCGCCCACTCGCCAACTGGTGTATTTGGCGAGTGCTTCATTATGTAACAACCGACCTTTCATCGCAGAGCCGATGATGGCTGCGTAACCCGGCATGCCAAGGCCTCGGTTAACAATTGCGGTAATTGGGTGGCTATGTGTCCGACATTGCCTGCGCCCATGGTCAGAATGACGTCGTCGGCTTTGACTATGCCCGCCAATATGGTCGGTAATTCCTGCCAATCATCGACAAATACCGGATCAACACGCCCGCGCAAGCGGATGGCCCGGCTTAATGTCCTGCCGTCCGCTCCCGGAATGACTGTTTCGCCGGCTGAATAAACATCCATCAAAACCAGTACATCGACACCGGACAGCACATGCACAAAATCTTCAAACAAATCCCGCGTGCGGGTATAGCGGTGCGGCTGGAAAACAATCACCGAGCGTCTGTCCGGCCAAGCCTGACGCAGCGCTTCAAGCGTTGCCGCTATCTCTCTGGGATGGTGTCCGTAATCGTCAACCAGCGTCAGCTTACCGTTATCCAGTGTCAGATCGCCCTGAATCTGGAAACGCCTGCCTATGCCTTTAAATGCGCCCAGGCTTTTTGTAATAGCTTTATCATCGATCGAGAGCCTGGTTGCAACCGCGATGGCGGCAAGCGCGTTGAGCATGTTATGCCAACCGGGCATATTTAATATCACCTGCAAGGGCGGGTAATCGCCCCGGCGCAGCACACGGAAAGTCGTATGCATGCCTTCCTGTTTAATATCCACCGCACGAATATCGGCATCTTCATGGACGCCATAGGTCGTTACCGGCTTGGATATACGCGGCAGGATTTCCCTGACGCCTTCATCATCGAGGCATAACACCGCCAAACCATAAAAGGGCAGGTGATGTAAAAACTCTATGAAGGTGTCTTTCAATCGTTGATAACTGTTCTGGTAAGTCGCCATGTGATCTTGATCGATATTGGTGACTATCGCTATCATCGGTTGCAAATATAAAAATGACGCATCGCTTTCATCGGCTTCGGCAACCAGGTAATTCCCCAAACCCAATTTGGCATTACTGCCGGCGCTGTTCAAACGTCCGCCGATGACGAAGGTCGGATCAAGGCCGCCTTCGGCCAATAGGCTCGCCGTCAGGCTGGTTGTTGTGGTCTTGCCGTGGGTTCCGGCAACGGCTATACCGAAGCGGAAACGCATCAGTTCAGCCAGCATTTCCGCGCGGGGAATTACCGGTATCCTGTTCAGATAGGCCTGATCGATTTCCTCATTGCTGCGGTCGATGGCGCTGGAGGCGACCACCACATCAACTTCGGTGATGTTTTCGCGCTTATGACCGATAGTAATAGTGACGCCGAGCTCTGCCAGCCTTTGTGTTACGGCACTTTCCTTGATGTCCGAGCCGGAAACCCGGTAACCCAGATTGGACAGCACTTCCGCAATACCGCTCATACCGGTTCCGCCGATGCCGACAAAATGTATTTTGTCGATGTTGCCCAGCATTTGGGTTTGCATTTTGGCCTGTGTCATATTCATGCTTTTGCCTCGGCTATACAACAAGCGGCGACCGCTTCCGTTGCATCCAGACGCGCACATTGTTTGGCTTTTTTACCGATGCTTTCCAATTGTTCGAGTACCGTGATTATGTGTTCCACCAAGCTTGCGCTGTTTAAGTCTTTTTGCAGCAACATCGTACCTGCGCCGGAATCGGTTAAATAGCGGGCATTTGCGGTCTGATGGTCATCAATGGCACCGGGCAGCGGGATAAAAATGGCCGGTTTGCCAACGGCCGCCACTTCACTGACGGTCATTGCGCCGGACCGGCAAATGACAATATCGGCCCATTGATAAGCCGCTACCATATCGTCAATAAAAGCATTCACGTCAGCATGAACACCCAGAGCCTTGTAGCGCTCGGTTACCTGCTCAAGCATGGCGGCGCCGGTTTGATGTTTGATGTGTATATCCTTCAATTCGGCAACGGCTTCCGGGACAACGTTATTCAATATTTGCGCACCTTGGCTGCCGCCTACCACCAATAGCCTGATTTCCTGGGAAATAGACCGCTCTTCGGTTTCAGGCAGATTTAAAAACGGTTTTCTTAATGGGTTGCCTGTACATTTAGCGTTGATTTTTTTGTTAAAACTATCCGGAAATGCTTCCAATACCTGATCGGCCAGGCGCGCCAGCAATCGATTAGTGGTACCGGGCACGCGATTTTGCTCATGGATGATCAGCGGGATGCCCAGCAACTTGGCCATTAATCCGCCGGGTCCTGCGACAAATCCGCCCATGCCCAATACCACGTCGGGTTTGCGCTGGCGCAATATTGTCCTGGCCTGTGCGCAGGCTTTGAATAACATGAATACGGCGGTTATTTTCGCTGACCAGCCTTTGCCGCGAACGCCCGCAACCGATAGCCAGTCAATCTCGATATTGTTTTCAGGAACGACCCGGCTTTCCAGGCCTTTTTGAGTGCCCAGCCAGCTGACCTGCCAGCCTTTCTCAATTAATGATCCGGCAACGGCAAGCGCCGGGAAGACGTGACCGCCGGTTCCTCCTGCCATGATAACTATACGTTTAGCCATGAAGACCTCAATTTTTTAGTGCGCACAGGTATGTTGTTGGCGTTGATTTCGGTGACTTCACTGTATACACGGAATAACAGGCCCAGTGCGCAACACATAATCATCATGCTGCCGCCGCCGTAACTCATCAGCGGCAATGTCAGACCTTTGGTCGGTAAAATACCCATGTTGACGCCCATGTTCACGAATGACTGGAAGCCAAACCAGATGCCCAGGCCATACGCTATAAAAGCTGAAAATCGTTCATCGGCTTGCTCGGCGATTACAGCGATTACAAAGGTACGCCATACCAATAGGGAGAATAAACTGATCACGGTTAGTACGCCAAACAAGCCCAATTCTTCAGCAATCACTGAAAACAGGAAGTCAGTGTGCGCTTCAGGCAGGTAAAATAATTTCTGGATGCCGCTACCCAAACCGACACCGCTCACTTCGCCGCGTCCAAATGAAATCAGCGACTGGACCAATTGAAACCCGGTATCGAGCGGATCGGCCCAGGGATCCATAAAGCTGGTGACTCGCTTCATACGGTAAGGCTCAAAATACACCAGCAAGGTCGCCATAACAGCCAACAGCAGCAATAACATTATAAATTGCGACAGTCTGGCTCCCGCCAAAAACATGATGCCCATGGCTATCATTAAAATAACAACGGCGGAACCAAAATCCGGTTCCATCAACAGCAACAGGCAAGCCAAAGAAAACAGCAATAACGGTTTAACCAGGCCGAAGGCCGATTCCCGTATTGATTTCTGGTGCCGGGTCACATAACCCGCCATATAAATGACGGCAAAGAATTTAACCACTTCTGAAACTTGTATCCGTAACCCGCCGATAGACAGCCAGCGCGTGCTGCCGTTAACCTTTACTCCTAAACCCGGTATCAGCACAATAATCAGTAACAATAAGCCGGCTATGAATAAGCCTGGACCTATTTTCTCCCAATGGCGCATTGGAACCGTTGCAATATAGCCGCCCAGGAATAATCCCAAACCGATATGTATCAATTGCCTGAGCGGGTAATAAAAATTATTGCTCTCTTTTTCTATGCTTAGATGCAAGGACGACGACGCCACCATGACATAACCGATCAGCAGTAAACTGATGCATACGGTAAGCAGCATGGCGTCAAAATGAAATTGGCCGACTCGTGACGTTCTCATTTAGGCGTACTCGATCATAAGATGTCTATAGTTATCTGTCATGCAACCAGATCCAATACGGCCTTGGTAAATTTATTGCCCCGGTCCTGATAATTTTTATATTGATCAAGACTGGCGCAGGCCGGGGACAGCAATACACTGTCACCGGCTGTGGCAAGCCCTGCTGCTATCTGCACGGCCTGCACCATGTTATCCGCGTTATAAACCGGGACACAGCCGTTTAGGGCCGCCTCTATCAATCGCGCATCCTTGCCCATTAGCACCACGCTTTTTGCCTTTTCCCGGATAACAGGCGTCAATTCAGTCATATCCGCACCCTTGGCATCGCCGCCGGCGATCAGTATAACTTTGCGCTCATAGCCTTCCAGCGCGGCGACGCAAGCACCGATATTGGTCGCTTTCGAATCGTTAACCCAAATAACGCCGCGCATTTCCGCAACACGTTGCATTCTGTGATCCAGGCCTTTAAATTTTCTGAGCGCCTGACACATCGCTTGTGCATCAAGTCCTACAGCCATCCCTAAAGCCAATGCGGCAAGGGCGTTTGCGGCATTATGACGGCCTTCCAGCGGTAAATCAGCCAAAGGCATCAAACAGCATTCCTTGTGCATCAGATATTCGATGCCGTCCCTAAAGCCAAGATAAAAATCAGCCTCTTTTTTAATGGAGAAGGTAGAGACGCGATCAAGCGCATCGCTGACCATTGCATTGACTATCGGGTCATCGGCATTAATGACTCTGTGACCGTTGCCTCGGAATACCCGTTGTTTTTCTCGCCCGTATTCCGCTATATCGGCATGTCTGTCCAGATGGTCGGCCGTTACATTCAATACGGTAGCGGCCGCTGCGTTCAATAAGGAGGTGCGTTCCAACTGAAAACTTGAAAGCTCCAGGACGTATAATTCTTTAGGCCGCGAAGTTTGCGCCTCTTGTTCCAGCAAGTCTAAAGCCGGCGTACCCAGATTTCCGCCGACGGCGACCGATTTTCCGGCTGCCTTGGCCATTTCGCCGAGCATGGTGGTTACCGTGCTTTTACCATTGGAGCCGGTAATGGCGATAATGGGCGCGTCTACGGAGCAGGCAAACAAATCTATGTCGCTGATTATTATTGCGCCGCGGGCAATGGCTTGAATGACCGACTTTTCCTTGAGCGACACGCCGGGACTTACCACCAGATGGGTCGCAACTTTAAAAGCGGCTTCATCAAATCCGCCTGTGAATACCGGAACATCGGGCATTTGTTGACGAAATTCATCACACAACGGCGGCTTGTCGCGACTGTCAGTAATCGCAAAATTAATTTCCAGGTTGCGTAGATAACGCGCGACGGAAAGCCCGGTGTCGCCAAGACCGACCACCAATACTTTGGCGTTTTCCGGGTCCAGCGCCTTATGTTTTTTTAACAGATCGATAATAGCTGTATTATCCATGTTCATCTTGCCGTTCATCTTAATTTCAACGTAGCCAGACCAATCAGTACCAGAATTACGGTGATAATCCAGAAGCGCACAATAACGCGAGGTT